>Flurry_p2__coassemble_2534_pt1 | contig 7848 bp, 7 predicted proteins | sample Flurry_p2__metabat2_high_PE_025 | metagenome-assembled genome bin Flurry_p2 | reverse complement strand
TGCCCAGGTGAACGAATTCATAACCGCAGATTTCGTCGTTCTTGTCCAAAGCGATGGTCTTGATGTAACCTTCAGCCATTTCCAGGTAACGAGGACCTTTAGCCAAAGTACCATAGAGAGTACCTACCTGGCTGCGGAGACCTTTACCCAAGTCTTCCAGACCTGCACCGATCATCAGACCGCCTTCAGAGAAAGCTGACTGAGTACGACCGTATACAATCTGCAAGAACAGTTCGCGCATAGCTGTATTGATAGCATCGCAAACAAGGTCAGTATTCAATGCTTCGAGGATAGTTTTACCCGGAAGGATTTCAGAAGCCATCGCAGCTGAGTGAGTCATACCAGAGCAACCGATAGTTTCTACCAAAGCTTCCTGGATAACACCTTCTTTCACGTTCAGGGTTAATTTACAAGCACCTTGTTGAGGAGCACACCAACCGATACCGTGTGTCAAACCGGAAATGTCAACGATTTCTTTAGATTTTACCCACTTGCCTTCTTCGGGTATGGGAGCCGGTCCGTGGTTAGGACCTTTCTTTACAACACACATGTGTTCCACTTCGTGTGAATAAGTCATAATAAGCTCTTTTAGTTAGTTATAATTAAAAAAAACGTAAGTCACGTCTTAAATCGGTTACAAAGTTAAGGCTTTTCCCCGTTTCTGCAAGTCAACCTATTTTTCTTTTTATTAAAATTCAGTAATAATCCCCGGAAAACTGCTTTGAATGTAATGTCGTGATTGCATTTTGAGGTTTTTCCCAAAAAAAAGCTGTATCTTTGATGCCATAATACTATATAATTATGATACAAGTAAAAGATGTTGCGTTGCAGCAAGCAGCCCAAGAGGGTATGGACGCTTTTATTCAAGTGTTTACAGATGCATATAAGCAGGTTATAGGTGGAGAATTGACGGCTGAAACCATGTCGCTTCTTACCGGCGAACAGCATTCCTTGCTGGCTTATCAGATATTTCGCGATGAATTGATGGAAGGAGGATTCTGCCAGTTGATTCAAAACGGATATGGAGCCTACATATTTGTCAACCCTTTTGCCAAGGTTATGCGTTTGTGGGGAGTAGAGGGTCTTGACAAGTTAGTCTATGCAGCTCGTAAGATTTATGAAGCCCATCGGGAAGATCTGGAGCGGGAACGTACAGACGATGAATTCATGGCAATGTATGAAGATTATGAGGAGTTTGACGAACTGGAAGATCGTTTCCTGGAAGAGGAAGAGCGGTTTACAGCTTTGGTGGCATCCTATGTAGATGAGCATATTGAGCTCTTCGCTGAGATTGTATAGCTCGATCATTTTTTAATTGATGTTAATTTAATAAGTTCAGATGCAGTAATTGGAGGAATACATACATTTATATGTTGTAAATAAAATATCTTTTCTCTAATTTTGCGAACCTAAAAAATGATAGAAACAATGAAAAAAATTAATTTTTTTGCTTTAGCCCTGGCATTGCTGATGGGTATTTCTTTTACCTCTTGCCTGGATAGCGATAATAATGCCGGGTATGACGCTGCAGGATATGTAAGAGTGGCCAGCTCTATGTATGGCGTACAATTAAAAGATCTGGATGGTAACCGTTTCCTTCCTACCATGGCATCATTGGCAGCACTCAAACAGCAGGGAGTGGATCTCACTTCTTCAGAATATGACTTGGTATATGTATACCTGAAGTGGGTAGAAGAAACCGCGAATAAAACCAAGGCTGGCGAGGCTCGTCAGGTAGAACTGGTAGCAGCCAGCCCTGTTTCTAAAGGCAAGGCTTTCCGTCAGGTAAACGGCATGGATGAGCTGGTCGTTGTGAACGAAGCTCCGGTCGTTACATTACTACCTTCTACGGGTGCTGGATATGGTAATACAAAACCTTGGCTGTATGGCTCGGAACTGATTGTGGTGCCGGTGCATTGGAGAATGAAGAATGATAAGGATATGCTGAAACAGCATACTTTTACTTTGAACTATGTAGAGGGTGTCTCTACCAATGAACAGTTGCAAGGCAACAAGACTTTGGCTTTATACCTGCTTCATGACAAGGGTACTGATAATGAAGAAAAAAATAAGCTGGTCGATGCTGCCAATAACTTTACGTTTGATATCCACGATTATCTGGAACGTTATAAAATGGAAAACGGTGCTTACCCCACTAAAGTAGTGGTTAAGGCCAAAATTAATCCTGACGGCTATACTCTGCCTGTTGCGTCAGAAGGAGAAGATGCAGAAAAGGTATGGACATCTTTTGATGTTGATATGGAACTGTTCAATCAAATGCAAAAAAAATAGATCATTGAACTATAAAGATTTATTCCATAGAGCCCTGTTACTGATTTCCTCCCCGGCCCGTGCCTGGGAGGAAATTCATTTGGAAGAGGATAGACGAATGGTATTTACTGCCTTTGTCTATCCTATGATTGGTTTATGCGGTCTGTCTGTTTTCATCGGATCTCTGTTAGAGCAAGGGTGGAGCGGTCCTCAGAGTTTCCAGTATGCCATGACGCAATGCTGTGCAGTGGCAGTGTCTTTGTTTGCCGGCTATTTTCTAGCTGCGTATCTTATCGATGAATTGCGTGTGCATATGCTGGATCAGGAAAAAGATATTTTCCTTTCCCGTCAGTTTGCCGGCTATGCCTTAGTAGTTCATTTTGTATTGCAGATCATAATCGGCATTTTACCGGACTTTAGTGTTATTGCTTTGCTGCTGCAATTTTATATAGTTTATGTAGTATGGGAAGGAGCGGATGCGGTACTTCATGTAGATGAAAACAAGCGTCTTTCTTTTACACTGCTAACTTCTTTTATCCTGCTAGCTTCACCCATGTTTATCGAAATGGTGTTCAACCGATTGCTCATTGCTTTCAATTGAGCTTAAAAATGAGAGAAAAGAATATGAAACAACCTCCTGTAAATATCAAAAATAAGCGTGCCACGTTCGATTATGAGCTGGTGGATACCTATACAGCCGGTATTGTACTTACGGGTACAGAAATCAAGTCCATCCGTTTGGGAAAAGCCAGTCTGGTAGATACTTTCTGCTACTTTGCCAATGGAGAACTTTGGGTAAAGAATATGCATGTTGCCGAGTATTTTTACGGTTCTTATAATAATCATACTGCACGGCGGGATCGTAAACTCTTGCTGAATCAGAAGGAATTGGAAAAACTGCAGCGTGGTACCAAGGATCCGGGTTTTACAATAGTACCTGTTCGCTTATTCATCAACGAAAAAGGCTTGGCCAAGTTGGTTGTAGCTTTAGCGAAAGGTAAAAAGCAGTATGATAAGCGTCAGTCCTTGCGTGAAAAAGACGATAAACGGGACATGGCGCGTATGTTCAAGCATTAATCCGCTTGTTTCATGCATCTGCCAGCCTACACAAACCACATTACTAATTACTAACCTACTTACTTTACATGACTTCTTTAGAAAAGCTGGTGCGGGAACGTATTCTCGTGCTTGATGGTGCTATGGGTACCATGATTCAGCAATACCGTTTGTCAGAACAGGATTTTCGTGGAGATCGTTTTGCTCATTTGCCAGGACAGATGAAGGGCAATAACGATCTTTTGTGTCTCACACGGCCGGATGTAATCTGCGATATTCATCGCAAATATCTGGAAGCGGGGGCCGATATCATAGAAACCAACTCTTTTAATGCTACCCGGATCAGTCAGTCTGACTATCATACAGAATCTCTGGTTCGTGACATCAACTTGGCTGCAGCTCGTTTGGCGCGCGCTGTGGCCGATGAATATACAGCCGTTCATCCGGAGAAACCCCGGTTTGTGGCTGGTTCGGTAGGTCCTACTAATAAGACCTGCTCCATGAGTCCGGATGTCAATAATCCGGCTTTCCGTGCCTTGACGTATCAGGAACTGTCTGAAGCGTATCAGGAACAAATGATAGCTTTGTTGGAGGGTGGAGTAGATGCTTTGCTCATTGAAACCATCTTCGATACACTCAATGCCAAAGCTGCTCTTTATGCTGCTGAAGAAGCCATGAAGCAGGTAGACAGGCAAGTACCTTTGATGCTTTCGGTTACGGTATCGGATACGGGTGGCCGTACGCTTTCCGGTCAGACACTGGATGCTTTTCTGGCATCTGTGCAGCATGCGCCCATTTTTTCTATTGGCTTAAACTGTTCGTTCGGTGCCCGTCAGTTGAAACCTTTCCTGGCGCAGCTGGCTTCGCGTGCACCTTATTATATCAGTGCTTATCCCAACGCCGGATTGCCCAATAGCTTGGGGCAGTATGATCAACAGCCTGAGGATATGGCGGTGGAAGTAGAAGATTATTTGCGTGAAGGTTTGGTGAATATTATTGGAGGCTGTTGCGGCACGACTGATGAATACATCCGCCGTTTTGTACCGTTGGCTCAAACAGCCATTCCCCATGTGCCCGTGCAGGAGCCTGCAAATTTGTGGCTGTCGGGCTTGGAATTGCTGGAAGTAAAGCCCGAAAATAACTTTTTGAATATAGGTGAGCGGTGTAATGTAGCAGGCTCCCGAAAATTTCTCCGCCTTATCAATGAAAAGAAATACGAAGAGGCGCTGAGTATTGCCCGTAAGCAGGTGGAAGATGGGGCTCAGGTCATTGATATCAATATGGATGACGGATTGCTGGATGCTGTCCGGGAGATGACGACTTTTTTAAATCTGATAGCCTCCGAGCCTGATATCGCTCGTGTGCCGGTGATGATTGACTCTTCTAAATGGGAAGTGATTGAAGCAGGATTGCAATGTCTGCAAGGCAAAGGAATCGTTAATTCCCTTTCGCTGAAAGAAGGGGAGGCACTCTTTTTGCAGCATGCCCGTACAGTGCGCCGTTACGGTGCGGCTGTTGTCGTGATGGCATTCGACGAGCAAGGGCAGGCCGATACCTACGAGCGGCGTATTGAAGTCTGTCAGCGGGCCTATCGGTTGCTGACTGAGCAAGTAGGCTTTCCTCCTCATGATATTATCTTTGACCCTAATGTGCTGGCCATAGCTACCGGTATGGAAGAGCATAGCAACTATGCAGTTGATTTTATTCGGGCCACTGGGTGGATTAAGCAACATCTTCCCGGAGCTCATGTCAGTGGTGGAGTCAGCAATCTTTCCTTTTCCTTCCGTGGCAATAATTATATCCGCGAAGCCATGCATGCCGTCTTTCTGTATCATGCTATCCGTGAAGGCATGGACATGGGAATTGTCAATCCTGCCACTTCTGTACTTTACGATGATATTCCAGCTGATACATTGACTTGCTTGGAAGATGTGGTATTGAATCGTTGTCCGGATGCAGCTGAAAAACTGATAGATTTGGCTCAGCGTATGAAAGCTGCAGCAGATGCAGCCAAAGAATCGGGTGTATCCTCTTCTTCTTCTTCTTCTGCATTAGTCTGGCGCGAAGGAACCACAGTAGAGCAGCGTCTGGAGTATGCCTTAATCAAAGGTGTGGGCGATTTTCTGGAAGAAGATTTACAAGAAGCCCTGAAGCAGTATCCTATGGCAGTGGATATCATTGAAGGACCGCTGATGAAAGGAATGAATACCGTAGGCGATCTTTTCGGTGCCGGTAAAATGTTTTTGCCTCAGGTGGTCAAAACAGCCCGTACCATGAAGAAAGCTGTATCATTCCTGCAGCCGGTAATCGAACAGCAGCAGTCCTCTGGTGGGGCTAAAGCCGGCAAGATATTGTTGGCTACGGTGAAAGGGGATGTGCACGATATCGGCAAGAATATCGTATCGGTGGTTATGGCATGCAATGGTTATGAGATTATTGACTTAGGGGTTATGATTCCTGCTGAAACCATTATACAGTGTGCCATTGATGAGCAGGTAGATATGATTGGCTTGAGCGGGCTGATAACCCCTTCGCTTGAAGAGATGGTACATGTAGCTCAGGAGTTGGAACGGAGAGGTTTACAGATTCCTCTATTGGTAGGAGGGGCTACTACTTCGCAGCTTCACACTGCATTGAAGATTGCTCCTGTTTATCATGCTCCGGTAGTGCACCTCAAAGATGCTTCACAAAATGTAACGGTGGCTGCCCGCTTGATGAATCAGGAAGGAAGAAAAAAACTGGCAGGAGAACTTGACGAGGCATATCGGAATCTTCGTCAGTCGGCGCAGGTGAAAGAATCCAATCTTTTGTCATTGGATGAAGCCCGCCGGCATAAGTTGAACCTGTTTTAAGGATTCATCTTTCACCGCTTTATTATGAAGGCTGCCTCAGTGAATGGTTCACCCTATTTACGTTGATTATCAGCGAGTGAAGGGTGAAGGGTGAAGGGTGAAAGGTGGACTTAGACGTATAAAAAAATACAGCCATTAGAATTTTGCAACGCTGGCTATTTCGGCTTTCAAAGCTGACGATTTTTTCAAAAAAGCTGTAGCTTTCTGAATCTGAAGCTACAGCTTTTTTTTTGTAAACAATAGGTTTAATTTTCTATTTCCATGGATTTCTACAGCTCTATCCATGGATTTTCTCTGCCAGAGAATATGTTTCATAGCAGACAAGCAAATAATATAGGAAAAAAATTCCCCCCCCCCTATTAAAAAATATATATATTTGCAAAAAAAAGAGGATAATTATGATGTGATAAACCATATTCGTTTTTATATTTGTAAGTTTATTTTTTTTGTAATTGTTCCTTGTCAGCCATGCAGTTTATTCCTTTGGTATAAACTTCTCAACTGCATGAAAAAATAGTATTATACAACTTTCGGGAAGTCGGTTGTAAAATAAAAAAAGCTTCTGCATCGGCTGTACGGCTTCTTATTATGAATCACATGCTTTCTAATCTTTGGAAATTTCTGTTCATTTTTTCACTGACTTTATGGACTACAGTTTCACAAGCCCAGCGCTTGTTCTCTCCTACAGGTGATCATTATGAAAAGTCGAAACGGGTGGCCTTCGACCAGGCAAAACTGGGAGCAATGTATCAGCTTAAGTTTCGAAAAGATTCTACTAAAATCCATGATTATACAGAAGCACAGACGGTGCTGATGATTTCGGATAATTACTTGCTGTTTGGTGATTACAACCGGTTGGCCTTTGATTCCATCAACGACTACCTGGCAGCCAGCAAACGGAATGCCCGCAATGCACAGGCACGCGATGAATGGATGGAGGCTATTAAGAAGTGGACTTATTTCTTTGTTACCCTGACCGACCTGACCAAGCAGCAAACTACCGTGCAGACCTATGATATATTACGGAGCTACGAATATACCTATCCGACTCCCCGCATGGAATGGCAGTTGGAGCCAGGTGACACGATTATTCAGAACCGTCCCTGCAAAAAAGCTACCTGCACATTTTCCGGACGGAATTATGTGGCCTGGTACACCGAGTCTATTCCGCTTCCTTACGGTCCTTATCTGTTTGGCGGATTGCCAGGTCTGATTATGGAAATCTATGACACCCGGCGCAACTGGATATTTACCAACAACGGTTTTGGCAAGATGCCGAAATACTCCTCCATGTACCTCTATAAGAAGCAATACATCCAGGATTTGATAGTAACTACGCGCGAGAAAGCCTTGACCGGGTATCGCAATGACATTGAAGACTACGACAACCTGAGCCTTGAAATATTTAAGGTGAAGGTGGAGCGAAACGGCAAAATGGTTACGCCCGAAGCCAATAACCCGAAGCGTCCGAGTAATATGCTGGAATTGGTATGGTAATCAACTGATTATAAACTTTATAAAAAGCTTCCGCATCGGCTATACGGCTTTCGCTTATGAATAATTGGATGAAAAGCATCTTTCAATTGTGCTTACTCTGTTTAGTAGCCCTTCCCGTGCAGGCGCAGCAGGTTATGAGTGCAGATGGTATTGACCATTATAAAAAAAATAA
>Flurry_p2__coassemble_780_pt1 | contig 21917 bp, 17 predicted proteins | sample Flurry_p2__metabat2_high_PE_025 | metagenome-assembled genome bin Flurry_p2 | reverse complement strand
CGATGGTACTGCGTAACAGTGGGAGAGTAGGTAGTCGCCGTTTTTCCAAAGCCTCTGATTCTGAAAAGAGTCGGAGGCTTTTTTTATTGTCTGGTTTCTCCTATTTCTCTGTCTGTTTCTTCTGAATATATTTATTTTCTGAAAATAGTATTTCACTTTGGTTAAATTTATATGGTGATTGATTTCAGTAAGAAATGAGCAAAATGAAAGTTCCTTAGTCTTCTGGAATCCACTTTTCTCTAGAATTTATCCTAAAAATTGGCCTGCAATGGCAGTTTTACTGACTTCACAATTTTTTTTTAAAAATAAACTGAATTTTAATGCTTACTTTCTACCAATTATTAAATGGTTTTTTGTACATTTGGCATAAATCTAATAAGCGGAAAAAGTTACGAATATAAGTAATGTAATAATTATAATAAACTCCTGTTGATATGGAAAACAAAATTCAAGAGCTGACCGATAAGATCTATCGTGAAGGGGTAGAGAAAGGTAATGTTGAAGCGCAGAAACTTATCGAGAAGGCTCAGCTAGAAGCTCAAAAAATAATAGATGATGCTCGTAAAGAAGCAGACTCTATTTTAGTGAATGCTCGTAAAGAAGCTGAGGAAACAGCAGAAAACACGAAGTCTGAATTAAAACTTTTCGCAGGTCAAGCCGTTAATGCTCTCAAGTCTGAGATTGCAACTCTGGTGACCAACCAAATAGTAAATGCTGATGTTAAGGCATTTGTTTCAAATAAGGATTTTCTTCATGCATTTATTGTATCATTAGCTTCTAAGTGGTGCGAAAATGAACCCATTGTTATTGGTGCAGCTGATGCAGAATCTCTCAAAAAATATTTTGCGGCTAAAGCTAAAGCTTTGTTGGATAAGGGTGTCAAGATAGAACAGGTTAATGGTGCCAAGACATTGTTTACTGTTGCTCCAGCCGATGGTTCTTATAAAGTGAACTTCGGGGAAGAGGAGTTTATGAACTATTTTAAGGAATTCTTACGTCCGCAATTGGTAGAAATGCTGTTTTAATTATTTCCAAAGGATATGAGCAAATACTATTATTTAGTAGCCGGTTTGCCTGACATTGCTTTGGAAGACAATAAGCTTACCTATTCGGTTGCAGATTTTAAGACAGAAATCTATCCTTTCTTGGCATCTGCTGATCAGAAGTTGCTTGATTTATTCTATTTGCAATTTGATAATGCCAATGTGCTGAAATTACTCAAAGACAAGGAAGCTTTCATTGATAATAGGGGCAATTATTCGGCAGAAATTTTGATAGAATATATAGATTTATTGAAGGACGGAGATACTTTATCTGACAAGATATTTCCATCTTATCTTTCCAAGTTTATTGTTGAGTATTTTACAAGTTCAGCGGAAGAAGAAAGTTTGTTGGAAAATCGTCTGGCTGCTTTGTATTATGATTACGCCATGAATTGTAAAAATAGATTTGTAGCATCTTGGTTTGCTTTCAATCTGACAATGAACAATGTTCTGGTAGCTTTAACTGCCCGGAAGTATAAAATGGAAGTAGCTCCGCTTATTGTGGGTGATACCGATATCTGTGATAAGCTACGTTCTTCCAATGCAAGAGACTTTGGCCTGTCAGGTGAAGTGGATGAACTTGACAAATTAATGAAAATCAGTGAAATTGACGAATTGGTAGATCGGGAAAAGAAAATCTGTCAGTTGCGGTGGACTTGGATGGAAGAGGCTACTTTCTTCCATTATTTTTCGGTAGAACGCTTGTTCGTATTTTTGCTCAAACTAGAAATGATTGAGCGGTGGATTTCATTAGATAAGGAAAGGGGTAGCCAGTTGTTCCGCAGTATGATTGCTGCGTTGAAAGACGAAGTGCAGATACCCGCAGAATTCAGGTAAAATAAATATTTTGATATATGGCAACAAAAGGAACTGTTAGTGGCGTTATCGCCAACATGGTGACCCTCGTCGTTGACGGACCGGTGGCACAGAATGAAATCTGTTATATTTCTACCGGTGGAGATAAGTTAATGGCGGAGGTGATTAAGGTGGTAGGTTCTCAGGTTTATGTACAGGTGTTTGAAAGCACCCGAGGCTTGAAGGTGGGAGCTGAAGCCGAATTTACCGGGCATATGCTTGAAGTGACATTAGGTCCGGGTATGCTTTCTAAGAATTACGATGGCTTGCAGAATGACCTCGATAAAATGGACGGGGTGTTCTTGAAGCGTGGTCAATATACTTATCCGTTGGATAAAGGCAGCAAGTGGCATTTTGTACCTCTGGTTCAGGTTGGTGACAAAGTGGAAGCTGCTGCTTGGTTGGGTCAGGTGGATGAAAATTTTCAGCCTTTAAAGATTATGGTACCTTTTCAGCAGAAAGGGGTTTGTACCGTTAAATCCGTTGTTAAGGAAGGAGATTATTGCATCGAAGATACCATTGCGGTTTTAGTGGATGAGGAAGGTCATGAAGTACCGGTGAATATGATTCAGAAGTGGCCGGTTAAACGGGCTATGACTAATTATAAGGAAAAACCGCGTCCTTTTAAATTGCTGGAAACAGGTGTGCGTGTCATTGATACAGTTAATCCGATCGTAGAAGGGGGTACCGGGTTTATTCCAGGTCCGTTTGGTACCGGAAAAACTGTGCTGCAGCATGCTATTTCTAAGCAGGCAGAAGCTGATATCGTGATTATTGCAGCTTGTGGTGAACGTGCTAATGAGGTTGTAGAAATCTTTACAGAATTCCCGGAGTTGGTAGACCCGCATACCGGACGTAAACTGATGGAACGTACTATTATCATTGCCAATACGTCAAACATGCCGGTAGCTGCCCGTGAAGCTTCTGTATACACAGCCATGACTATTGCTGAATATTATCGCAGTATGGGCTTAAAAGTGTTGCTGATGGCTGACTCTACTTCCCGCTGGGCACAGGCTTTGCGTGAAATGTCTAACCGTATGGAAGAACTGCCGGGGCCTGATGCTTTCCCGATGGACTTGTCTTCTATTATTTCTAACTTCTATGGCCGTGCAGGTTATGTGGTGTTGAATAATGGAGAAACAGGCTCTATTACGTTTATCGGAACAGTATCTCCAGCTGGTGGTAACCTGAAGGAACCGGTTACTGAGAATACCAAGAAAGTGGCTCGCTGCTTCTATGCTTTGGAACAGGACCGTGCTGACAAGAAACGTTATCCAGCCGTTAATCCGATTGATTCTTATTCAAAGTACATAGAGTATCCGGAATTTGAAAATTATATTTCCCAGCGCATTAACGGTGAGTGGATAGGTAAGGTAAACGAAATCAAGACCCGTCTGCAGCGTGGTAAGGAAATTGCCGAACAGATTAATATCTTGGGTGATGATGGGGTACCCGTAGAGTACCATGAAATTTTCTGGAAGTCTGAATTGATTGACTTTGTTATTCTGCAACAAGATGCTTTCGATGAAATCGATGCGGTGACTCCCATGGAACGTCAAGAAGATATTTTGAATATGGTAATCGATATTTGTCATACAGATTTTGAATTCGATAACTTCAATGAGGTTATGGATTATTTCAAAAAAATGATTAATGTATGCAAGCAGATGAACTACTCTAAGTATCAATCGGCTGAGTATAACCAATTCCGCCAGCAGTTGCAGGATTTGGTGGCAGAGCGTAAGGCTAAATAATAAATATTCAATACAGAAAATATAGAAAATGGCAACAAAAGCTTTTCAAAAAATATATACCAAGATTACTCAGATTACCAAGGCTACTTGTTCGCTGAAGGCAACAGGGGTAGGGTATGATGAGTTGGCTACCGTAAACGGTAAACTGGCCCAGGTGGTGAAGATTGCCGGCGATGAGGTGACTCTGCAGGTATTCGAAGGTACTGAAGGTATTCCGACTGACGCAGAAGTGGTATTCCTGGGCAAGGCTCCTACGATCAAGGTGAGTGAACAACTTGCTGGACGTTTCTTTAATGCATTTGGGGATCCGATTGACGGTGGACCGGAAATTGAAGGTACTGAGGTGGAAATCGGTGGTCCGTCTGTTAATCCGGTGCGCCGTAAACAGCCTTCTGAACTTATTGCTACTGGTATTGCGGGTATCGACCTGAACAATACCCTGGTGTCTGGACAGAAAATTCCGTTTTTTGCAGATCCTGACCAACCGTTTAATCAAGTGATGGCCAATGTAGCTTTGCGGGCTGAAACTGATAAGATTATTCTAGGCGGTATGGGTATGACAAACGACGACTATCTGTACTTTAAAAATGTATTTTCTAACGCTGGTGCTTTAGACCGTATTGTGAGCTTCATGAATACCACTGAAAATCCTCCGGTAGAACGTTTGCTGATTCCTGATATGGCGCTGACAGCAGCGGAATATTTTGCTGTTGAGCATAATGAAAAAGTACTGGTCCTGCTGACCGATATGACTTCGTATGCAGATGCTTTGGCGATTGTATCCAACCGTATGGATCAGATTCCTTCCAAGGACTCTATGCCGGGATCTCTCTATTCAGATTTGGCAAAGATTTATGAAAAAGCAGTACAGTTCCCGAGCGGAGGTTCTATTACGATTATTGCCGTAACTACCTTGTCGGGCGGTGATATTACGCATGCTGTGCCAGATAATACCGGTTATATTACTGAGGGACAATTATTCCTTCGCCGGGATAGTGATATCGGTAAGGTTATTGTGGACCCATTCCGTTCTCTATCTCGTCTGAAACAGTTGGTGACTGGTAAAAAAACGCGTAAGGATCACCCGCAGGTAATGAATGCAGCTGTACGTCTGTATGCGGATGCAGCCAATGCCAAAACCAAGTTGGAAAACGGTTTTGACTTGACCAACTACGATGAACGTACGCTGGCTTTTGCCAAGGATTATTCTAATCAGTTGCTGGCCATTGATGTAAATCTCAATACTACGGAGATGCTCGATGTGGCATGGGGGCTGTTCGGTAAGTATTTTAAGCCGGAAGAAGTAAATATCAAGAAGGAATTGGTAGACCAGTTCTGGAAAAGCGAAGCAAACTAATCACTAATCATTAACAAAGAAAAGAAGTGGCTATTAAGTTTCAATATAACAAAACCTCTCTCCAACAGCTTGAAAAACAGCTGAAGGTGCGTGTGCGTACGCTTCCTATCATCAAAAACAAGGAAAGTGCCTTGCGTATGGAAGTGAAACGATGCAAGGCGGATGCCAATGCGTTGGAAGAGAGGCTGGAAAAGGAAATCCAAGCTTACGAAGCCATGTTCGCCCTTTGGAATGAGTTTGACAGCTCATTGATAAAGGTCAACGATGTACATTTGGGTGTTAAGAAGATTGCAGGTGTAAGGGTGCCTTTGCTCGAACATGTGGATTTCGAAATACGGCCCTACAGCTTGTTTAATGCTCCTAAATGGTATGCCGACGGTTTGCATCTCCTCAAGGAACTGGCTCATACAGCAATTGAGCGTGAATTTACCGTAGCGAAGTTGAATTTATTGGAACATGCGCGCAAAAAGACTACTCAAAAGGTAAATCTTTTTGAAAAAGTTCAGATTCCTGGCTATCAGGATGCTCTGCGTAAGATTAAGCGATTTATGGAAGATGAGGAAAACTTGTCGAAATCATCGCAGAAGATCATGAAGTCACATCAAGAGAAAAGGAAGGAGGCAGAAGCATGATTGCAAAAATGAAGAAGCTCACATTCCTTATTTATCATAGGGAGTATGAAGCGTTTCTGGAACAGATCCGTGCGTTGGGAGTGGTGCATGTGGTAGAAAGACAGCGTGGTGAGTTGGATAATACTCTGCAGGGCTTTCTGCAGAAACGTAATCTGTATAAAAATACATTGCAGACCATGTTTAACCGAGCTGAAAAACAGCCTGATGCACAGGTGCGTGAAGGAGTTACAGCTGATGATATTATTCAGGAGTACGAGGCTTTGCAGCAGCGTATTCAGGAGCTGGGACAAAGACTTCCGGTATTGGATAAGGAAAAATCTCAGATGGAAGTCTGGGGGGATTTTGATTGGGCCGCTCTGGAACGTCTGAAATCTTTTGGCTGGGTAGTGCAGTTTTTTGTCTGTTCGGAAAAAGAGTTTCAAGACGAATGGACGGATCGGTATAATGTCATCCGTATTCAGGAGAATGCCGGACATATTTATTTCGTGACGGTTACTCCAGGTGCGGTAGAATTGGATATCGAACCGTTACGTTTGCCGCCTTATAGCTGGTCTGAACTTCAGCAGCAGCGTGAAGTTGTTGCCCGTGAACTGGAAGAAACCAGTGCGAAACTCACAGCATTCTGTAAGGAAAATTACCGGACATTGGAAAAAGGGAGTCTGAAGCTGGAAGGTGAACTGGAACTTTGGAAGGTAAAGCTCAGCAGCGAAAAAATGGCCGATGGGGCAGTACTGCTACTGGAAGGCTGGGTGCCCGAGGAAAATGAAGCTGACGTGAAGAATCTGCTCGATAAGAGCGGTATTTATTATGAAATCCGTGCAGCGCTCAAAGAAGATAATGCTCCGATTAAACTACATAATAATGCCTACACCCGTATGTATGAAGTATTGACAAAGATGTACGGTATGCCCGATTATGCAGAGTTTGATCCGACACCTATTTTAGCGCCTTTCTTCTCGCTCTTTTTTGCTTTCTGCATGGGAGATGCCGGTTATGGTTTGGTGTTGATAGCTTTGGGATTTTTCTTGAAGAAAAAACTATCCAAATCATTGAGCGGTATGATGAATCTGGTCATGACATTGGGGGTATTTACTACTGTTATAGGGGCTGTGCTCGGTACGTTTTTCGGGGTTAGTCTCGTAGATGTTGAGTTGCCTGAAAGCATCAAGCAGTTTATGGTAGTAGGCAAGATCGATGGTACTTCTTATGACAAACAGATGCTGCTGGCTTTGATGATTGGAGTAGTCCATATCTGTATTGCCATGACTGTAAAAGCCATTGGAGAAACGGTGCGCTTTGGATTTAAGGAAGCGTTGAGTTCTTGGGGATGGCTGTTGCTGGTGGTCGGTTTCATTGCTACTGGTGGCTTGTCTTTCTTCCAGGTCATTTCGGCTGAAGTCAGTCAATGGGCTTTTATTGTTATCGGCAGTATTTCAGCAATTGGCATTTATCTATTGAACAATCTTCGCAGAAATGTGCTGGTAAATATCGGTGCCGGCTTGTGGGATACTTACAATATGGCTACCGGTTTAATGGGGGATGTGCTTTCGTATATTCGTCTGTATGCCTTGGGCTTGGCTGGAGGTATGCTGGGAGGTGTATTTAATCAGTTGGCCTTTATGGTAAATGATGCGGCAGGACCGTTCTTAGGATGGTTTTTCTGTGGATTGATCCTGGTATTTGGTCATACTTTGAATATTGCCATGTCCTGTCTGAGTGCTTTTGTGCATCCGTTGCGTTTGACATTTGTAGAATATTTTAAGAATTCAGGTTATGATGGTAAAGGGGAAGCCTATGCTCCTTTTGCCAAAAAAGACTAAGAAAAAGAGTTAATAAATTAATTAGAAATTATAAATTAGAAAAACATTATGAACGTAATTTTAGGTTATCTCGGTTTAGGCCTGATGTTAGGCTTGGCTGGTATTGGAAGCTGTTATGGTACAACAATTGCAGGTAATGCAGCAGAGGGTGCATTAAAAAAAGATCCGTCTAAATCTGCCAGTTATATGATTTTGTCTGCTCTTCCTGCTACACAGGGTCTGTACGGGTTTGTGGCCTTCCTGATGTCTATGGGTCGTGATTTCGAAGCACAAGGACCTTTGATGTTTGGTGTTGGTCTGGGCGTAGGTCTGGTGTGCCTGTTCTCAGCTATCCGTCAGGGACAGGTATGTGCCAATGGTATCGTAGGTATTTCACAAGGACATGATGTTCAGACAAATACCATGATTTATGCTGCTCTCCCCGAATTTTATGCTATTTTGGCATTGGTAGCTGCTTTGATGGTATAATTTGTATATTTAAATTATTTAACTTAATAATCCCTGGATTGTTTACCAATCCGGGGATTGTTTTTTGAACGTAATATAAAAGGATTTTTATGCGTTTTGCCATATATTTTTCGATTAAAAGGCTATTTTTCAAAGAATAATGTGTAATTTTGCAATCGAAAACAAGAAAGATATATAATGACATATATGGCTAATGATTTATTGACCCCCGATTACATTTTCGAAGCAAGTTGGGAAGTATGTAATAAGGTAGGAGGGATCTATACGGTTTTGTCTACAAGGGCAAATACTTTGCAAGCAAAATTCCGCGATAAAGTTATTTTTATAGGTCCGGATTTTTGGCAGGGTAAAGAAAATCCTTTATTTATTGAATCTGATCATCTCTGTGTGGCATGGAAGAAACATGCCGCTGAGAAAGAAAAACTTTTTGTTCGTGTAGGCCGTTGGAATATTCCTGGTGAACCGATCGTGATTCTGGTTGATTTCCAACCATTTTTTGAAATGAAAAATGAAATCTACACCGAAATGTGGAATCATTTTCAAGTGGATTCCTTGCATGCCTATGGTGACTATGATGAAGCATCCATGTTCTCCTATGCTGCTGGTAAGGTAGTGGAAAGTTTCTATCGTTTTAATTTGACTGAAAACGATCAGGTAGTGTATCAAGCGCATGAGTGGATGACGGGTATGGGAGCTCTCTACCTTCAGCTGAATGTGCCTGAAATAGCTACAATTTTCACCACACACGCTACTTCAATCGGTCGTTCCATTGCAGGTAATAACAAACCGCTGTATGATTACCTTTTTGCCTATAATGGAGATCAGATGGCTGGTGAATTGAACATGCAGTCCAAACATTCCATTGAAAAGCAGACGGCTCATTATGTGGATTGTTTTACTACTGTGAGTGAAATTACAAATAAGGAATGCATTGAATTGCTGGATAAACCGGCTGATGTCATTCTGATGAACGGATTTGATGATGATTTTGTAGCGAAAGGTACTGCTTTTACCGGTAAACGTAAACGTGCTCGTGCGTTAATGTTGAAGGTGGCTAATGCACTTCTGGGTGATGATTTGGATGAGGATACTCTCATTATTGGTACCAGTGGACGTTATGAATTTAAAAATAAAGGAATCAATGTCTTTTTGGAATCCTTGAATCGCCTGAACCGGGATAAGAATTTGAAAAAGAAAGTGTTGGCTTTTGTAAATGTACCAGGATGGGTCGGTGATCCGCGTGAGGATCTGCAGGCTCGTCTGAAAGGCAAAGAGGGACATTTTACGGAACCATTGCCGTGCCCTTTGATTACACACTGGCTTCATAACATGACGCATGACCAGGTGTTGGATATGTTAAAATATTTAGGAATGAGTAACCGTAAGGAAGATAAGGTGAAAGTTATTTTCGTGCCTTGTTATTTGGATGGTAAAGACGGCATTCTTAATAAGCATTATTATGATATTCTGATCGGTCAGGATTTAAGTGTTTATCCTTCTTACTATGAACCATGGGGGTATACTCCTCTCGAAAGTGTTGCTTTCCATGTTCCTACTATCACTACCGATTTGGCAGGCTTTGGCTTGTGGGTGAATGGACTGAAAAATCAGCATGGCATTGACGATGGGGTAGAGGTATTGCACCGTTCGGATTATAACTATTCAGAAGTGGCCGATGGTATTAAAGATACAATATCATCTTTCTCTGCTAAAAATGAATCGGAAATCAAAAATATTCGTAAACGTGCCTCTCAAGTAGCCGAACAGGCTCTGTGGAAGCATTTTATACAATATTACTATGAGGCATATGATGTGGCTTTACGCCATGCCATGAAACGCCAATTAGGAAAATAAAAAAGAACTATTAATCAATCAAGTTATCAATACAATGAAAATTAAAGTTAGTAATGTAAACAATCCTAACTGGATGGATGTAAACGTAAAATCTCACATCCCTGCAGAATTGGAGAAATTGTCAGAACTGGCACGCAACATTTGGTGGTCTTGGAACTACGAGGCTACTGAATTGTTCAGAGACCTTGACCCTGCTCTTTGGAAAGAAGTTGGACAGAATCCTGTTCTTCTTTTAGAACGTATGAGCTACGCTAAGCTCGAAGCACTTGCGAATGATTCAGTAATCCTTCGCAGAATGGACGATGTATATGCAAAGTTCCGTCAGTATATGGATGTGGAACCGGATAAGAATCGTCCTTCAGTGGCTTACTTTAGCATGGAGTATGGTTTGAATCATGTTCTTAAAATATATTCTGGTGGTCTGGGCGTTTTGGCTGGTGACTACTTGAAAGAAGCTTCTGACAGCAACGTTGATTTGTGTGCCGTAGGTTTCTTGTATCGTTATGGTTATTTCACACAGACCTTGTCAATGGATGGTCAGCAGATAGCCAATTATGAAGCACAGAATTTCGGCCAATTGCCCTTGGATCGTGTATTGGATGAGAACGGAAAACAAGTGATTGTAGATGTTCCTTATCTGGATTATTATGTACACGCTTATTTGTGGAGAGTTAATGTAGGCCGTATTTCACTGTATCTGTTGGATACAGATAATGAAATGAACAGTGAATTCGACCGTTCTATTACTCATCAGTTGTATGGCGGTGATTGGGAAAACCGTTTGAAACAGGAAATTCTGTTGGGTATCGGTGGTATGCTTACTCTGAAGAAATTGGGTATTAAAAAAGATGTTTACCACTGTAACGAAGGACACGCAGCTCTGATCAATGTTCAGCGTATCTGTGATTATGTAGAAGAAGGTTTGACTTACAACCAGGCTATTGAATTGGTTCGTGCTTCTTCTTTGTATACTGTACATACACCGGTTCCTGCGGGTCACGACTACTTTGACGAAGGTCTGTTCGGTAAATATATGGGCGGTTATCCGCAGCGTATGGGTATCACTTGGCAGGATTTGATGGATTTGGGTCGAATCAATCCGGGTGATGCAGGTGAACGCTTCTGTATGTCTACTTTTGCATGTAATACTTGCCAGGAAGTAAATGGTGTGAGCTGGTTACATGGAAAGGTTTCTCAGGAAATGTTCTCTGGCATTTGGAAGGGTTATTTCCCGGAAGAAAACCACGTAGGTTATGTAACGAATGGTGTACACTTCCCCACTTGGAGTGCTACAGAATGGAAGCAGTTATATAATGCTCATTTTGACGAAAACTTCATGTATGATCAGTCAAATGCTAAGATCTGGGAAGCTATCTACAATGTGCCCGATGAAGAAATCTGGAAGACTCGCATGACATTGAAGAACAAATTGATTGACTATGTTCGTAAACAATATCGTGAAACTTGGTTGAAGAATCAGGGAGATCCTTCTCGTATTGTAGCATTGCTTGATAAGATTAATCCGAATGCTCTGTTGATTGGTTTCGGTCGTCGCTTTGCTACTTATAAACGTGCACACCTGCTGTTTACAGATCTGGACCGCTTGTCTAAGATTGTTAATAATCCTGACTATCCGGTACAATTCCTGTTTACAGGTAAGGCTCATCCGCACGATGGTGCTGGTCAAGGTTTGATTAAGAGAATTATCGAAATCTCTCGTCGTCCGGAATTCTTGGGTAAAATTATCTTCTTGGAAAATTATGACATGCGTCTTGCTCGTCGTTTGATTTCTGGTGTAGATATTTGGCTGAATACTCCGACTCGTCCGTTGGAAGCATCTGGTACATCCGGTGAAAAGGCGTTGATGAATGGTGTTGTTAACTTCTCTGTACTTGACGGCTGGTGGTTGGAAGGTTATCGTGAAGGTGCTGGTTGGGCGTTGACAGAAAAACGTACTTATCAGAATCAGGAACATCAAGACCAATTAGATGCAGCTACTATTTATAGTATCTTGGAAACTGAAATCTTGCCGTTGTATTATGCCCGTAACAAGAAGGGTTATTCAGAAGGCTGGATTAAGACTATTAAGAATTCAATAGCTCAAGTTGCTCCTCACTATACGATGAAGCGTCAGTTGGATGATTACTTTACTAAATTCTACAACAAGGAAGCTAAACGTTTCCACGCTTTAGCTGCTAATGACAATGCGAAAGCCAAGGAAATTGCTGCCTGGAAGGAACAAGTTGCTGAAAAATGGGATAGTATTGAAGTAGTATCTTGCGACAAGACAGAAGAATTGGTAAAGGGCTCTATCGAAAGCGGTAAGGAATATACTATTACTTATGTGATTGACGAAAAGGGCTTGAACGATGCAATTGGACTGGAACTGGTAACTACTTATATTGCTGCTGATGGTAAGCAACATATTTATTCTGTAGAGCCGTTTGAAGTAGTGAAGAGGGAAGGTGATCATTACACATTCCAGGTTAAGCATAAGATGGAAAATGCAGGTAGCTTTAAGGTAGCTTATCGTATGTTCCCGAAGAATAGCGATTTGCCTCACCGTCAAGATTTCTGCTATGTTCGTTGGTTTGACTAATTCCTGAAGGATACATAACAAGGGGTGAAAATCATAAAGATTCCCCCTTTCCCCTCATAAAAAATCCCTTGACTGCATTGATAGTCAGGGGATTTCTTTTTTTCTCTGTTATTTTATTTTAATTCCACAATTCTTTAAGCTTTTATCCTTTTATTCTTCTTCTCTGATTAACTTGGCAGGAATTTTCTTTCTGGGAGTGAGGCTCATCTCTTTTAGCATTTCTGCCTGGCGAATTACAGAGCCTCTGCCGCTGGAAAGTTGTTTTTGTGCTTTGTCATAATCATTTTGCAAAGCTTGAATTTTATCACCTATGGAAATGAATGTTTCACAGTAGCCTGCAATTTTATCATAAAGCATGGTGCCACGGTCAATGATATCCTGAATATTTTTTACTTGGTTTTCTCGTTTCCATAAGTCAAGCGACAGTCTCAAGGCACTGATGAGATTGGTAGGACTCATGAGTACGACTTTTTTGTTATAAGCATATTCCCACAGATTGCTATCTTGTTGTATTGCCAGGAGATAAGCCCCTTCTGTAGGAATAAACATCATGACAAAATCAGGCGCTTTCGCATCATAGTGTGAATAGTCTTTCTGGCTGAGTTCATCAATGTGGGAACGTACTGATTGCAAATGAGCTTTTTGGAATTTTATTTGTTCCTCTTTTGCGTCAGCTGCCATATATGCGCTATAGGCATTTAGTGAAACTTTTGAGTCAATAATCATTTCACGGTCATCTGGATATTTTACAATTATATCAGGTTGCATCCGTTGACCGCTTTCTTCATTGGTCAGAATTTCGCCTTGCTCATTTTTTAAAAACTCCTGTCGGAAATAGTGCTCACCCTCAATGAGTCCAGAGGCTTGCAGCAAGCGTTCCAGAATCATTTCTCCCCAATTGCCTTGAATCTTTGAATCACCTTTCAATGCTCTTGTCAGGTTGTTGGCTTCTTCACTGAGCCGGTTGTTGAGTTCCACCAGATCTTTAATTCGTTCGCTGAGTGAAAATCTTTCTTTTGCCTCAGTAGAGTAAGCTTGTTCTACTTTTTCTCGAAAGTCTTTTAAATTATGGTTCAAGGGCTGTAGCAGATGTATTAAATGCTCTGCATTCAGTCTTTTAAAGTCTTCAGTTTTACTGGTAAAAATGCGGTTTGATAAATTTTCGAATTCAGTATTCATGCGTTTATGAAGAGATTCGGCTGCTTCTTGCTGATCTTTTAGCAGTGAAATCTCATACTGATATTTTTCTTTCAGTGATGTAATTTCTTTTTGGTGCTGTTGCTGAATCAGTGCCAGTTCGCGTTGGTATTGTTGGATGCGCAGATTTTCCTCCTCTTCCTTATGAATCAGTTTACCTTTTATGATGGCAGTTTTACGCTCTGCCAGCAAATATCCGATGGCCAGACCACTGAGTAGTCCGGCCGATAGAAACAATATATTGATCATTATTGTGTTAAGATTTCATTCCCTGTTTCAGTAATTAGGATTTGGCTTTCCCATTGTGCAGAAGGAAGTCCGTCATCTGTACAGACAGTCCATCCGTCTGCTTCATCGATAAAGACTTCATAAGATCCCATATTGATCATAGGCTCAATGGTAAATGTCATACCAGGTACCAGCATCATACCGGTGCCTTTCCGTCCGAAATGCTCTACATCCGGTTCTTCGTGAAATTTCACACCACATCCATGTCCGCAGAGGTCGCGTACCACACTGAATCCGTTTTTTTCGGCATGTTCCTGAATGGCAGCTCCTATATCTCCGAGACGCACCCAGGGTTGAGCCATCTGAACCCCTAAGTCTCTGCATTCTTTTGTAACTTCCACCAAGCGTCTCCATTCGGGATTCACGTCCCCAATCATAAACATACGAGAGGCATCTGAAAAATAGCCTTTGTAGATGGTGGAAACGTCCACATTGATAATATCACCGCTTCGTAGGATTTCTTTGGTGCTGGGAATACCGTGGCAGACTACATCGTTGATGCTGGTGCATACGCTTTTGGGAAAACCTTCATAGTTAAAGGGGGCTGGAATAGCATCGTGATCTGTAGTGAAGCAGTAGACCATATGGTCTATTTCAGCAGTAGACATACCTTCACGGATGTTTTCAGATAGATAGTCCAAGAGGGCAGTATTTATTTTAGCGCTTTCACGAATACCTTCTATCTGTTCTTGCGTGCGAAGCAGGTGGCGTTGAGGTAATTTATAGCCTTCTTTCTTATACTGTTGTATTTTTGCTTCTACTTCGTCAGAATATCCTTTTGGAGTAAACCGTACTCCTTTCATCATTTTCTTCATATTCATATTCCTTTTAAAAATCTTTCCTACAAAGGTATAGATTGTTTGTTATTTTAGAGCCACTTTTCTCCTATTTAATATTCATTAGGATGATAAAAAAAGAGAGTGCATCAGTAAAATGCACTCTCTTAGTTATGAATTCTTTAATCTTTTATTAGAAAACATAGTGGAAACCGATAGAAAGGTCTTCGCTGCTCAAGTTAAAGCCGTAACCGTTTTCTTCTTTGCCCATGTAATCATCACGGTAACCCAAGAAACCATATTTAGTTACAAAACTCAGGTTTTTGTTGAGCTTAATGGCTAAGCCCGGCTTAATGCCGATTTCAAAGCCTGCTTCAGAGTCAAAGCCTTTAACCTTGTAAGTGGACAGACCTATACCGCCATCAATAAACGCGCTTACAACCTTGCTGTTGAAGAAAGTGTAGCGGGCATACGGAGCAAATGCAAAAGAGTTTGCTTTAAATTTCACACCCTCTTTTTTGATTTTACCATGCATGAAAGCGATGGTAGCACCAATAGACCATTGTTGGTTCAATTCATAGCCAATTTCTGGAGCCAATTCAAATGTGGTTTTGTCTAAGTCATCATTGTGCCAGAAGCTAGCTGTACCACCTACATAAACTTGAGCTTTTACAGCTACGGCTGCCATGACGGCGAATAATAAAACTACGATTTTTTTCATTTTAGTTATAGTTTTTAGTGAAACAAAATAGTTCAGCAAGGTCATTCATTCGACCTAATTCTGGCGCAAATATATTTGTTTTAGTTGAGATGAAGCATATTTTCACTTAATTTTTTTTATAATTTCATTGAAAAATAGGCTAAAACAGGATGTTTTTCGTGAAAAATCTGTATGTTTGTCCCTATTATTAATCCTAAACAAAGCACTAGAAGAGATGAAAACCCTTAATTATTTAAAGATATGGATGCTGTGTGTGTGTGCCACCATCCTGTTTGCTTGTGACGATGACGATGACAATGGTATTGATGACAAACTTTGTCGTACCTGGGTCAATGAAACGGTTGAGAAAGTCAATGAGGAAAATATCCTATGTACTCATCAACTGATTTTTGTCAAGAAAGGGCACTCGGGTCAGGAGGTAAAAAAACGCTATACTCCTTCTACGGGGACTACCAATACTGAAACGCGTGACTTTACCTGGGAGTGGGAAGATGGTTCCCAAGAATGTTTGGTGCTTAAATATGGTGCTGGAGATGTGAAATATTTTGAGAATGTATGGGTGCGTAATCATTATCTTTCCGGTAAGATAGGGGGAGAAGTTATTATGATGACGGATGTGGCATATTTGAAGAAATAATAGAAAATGGGTATGAAGACATTTAAATTGGCAATATTATTATTTTTGACTCTTAATCTGATAGCTTGCGAGGCAGATGATTTTTATGACAGAGACTATGATGACCGTCCTCTTTATGAAGTGGAGGATATGCTGTTAGGGCGTCACTGGACAGGTGATATCGGTATGGATGCTGATAATGGTGAGCCTCTTTTTAGTACATTCTGTTTTGATTTCCGTCACCAAGGAACAGAAATCCAGTATTATAAAAGTGATGGGTTGGTCTATGCTGAATATCCTTTTGAATGGTATACAGAGTATTGTCCAGATTGTGGTGCCTGTCGTGTTGTATTAGATTATGGTCCGGCAGGAGTGTCATATATGGATGATGTTTATTTTAGCGGGGCATTTTTTAAGGGCGTTTTCTTTCTTCACCGACATGACCGTGGATTTCCTTTTAAGTTGAGGATGGAGTAGTCTTATTATTCTTTATAAATCAGCGAGGGTGTATTTTATCAATACGCCCTCGCTGATTTATAAAGATATGGAATCTTACTCCATTAGTCTACCTTATCATTCGCGCTTCTTTTCAGCATTAGTTTTTTGAATTCAGCCGGGTAGGGAGTTTCAAATTGCATTCTTTCACCAGTCACCGGGTGGTAGAAGCATAGTTTAAATGCATGCAAAGCCAAACGTCCCAGCGGGTTGACATCTTCCAAGCCGTATCGGCCGTCACCAATGACCGGGTGTCCTAAATCCTGCATATGTACACGGATTTGGTTTTTTCGTCCAGTTTCCAGCATTAGTTCCATAAGTGAGTAGCCATTAGCCCGCTTGATAGTTCGATAATGGGTGATGGCTTCTTGTCCTCCGTCATCGGTAGGGCTGGAGTATACATATAATGTACGATCTGTAAGCCAGGAGCGCACCATGCCCGCATTTTGTTCCATGTCTCCTGCAACGATGGCCACATACCGGCGGTCATAAACAATCTGTTTCCAGTTATCGCGTAAAGTATGTTGCGTCATTTCATCTTTGGCAAACATCATCAGGCCAGAAGTATCACGGTCTAGCCGGTGTACAATGTACAGGCGGCTGTTTTTGTTAGAGCGCTTTACATATTCAGTCAAAATGGAATAGATAGTCCGTTCCTTTTCACGTTCTGTATTGACAGAAAGTACTCCATGTACCTTTTCTACCACCAGCAGATAGGCATCCTCGTAAACTATTTTAACTAATTTATTGTGGAACTCCTTTACTCCTTTATTCCGACTTATCTGTACTTTCATACCGGGTTTTAGAGGAAAATTATATTGAGTGGTAATTACATTGTCTACATAAACAATGCGCTTGCTCAGTAAAGACTTTAACTTGGTCCGGCTGGCATCCGGCATCTTGGCAGCCAAAAAATCCATCAATTCTGCGGGTTCTTTCACCAAGTAATCAGTATACTGATTTTTAGCTCGGGCTGTGTTTTTCCGAGCTATTCCTGTAGTGCGATAATTCTTCATGATCTTCTACAATATATATGCATAAAATAGCTTCGAATGTTATGTATTAGGCTTCTTCTCGTTTTTCCAGTAATACTACGTTTTCCACATGATGGGTGTGTGGGAACATGTCTACAGGTTGAACGGCTGTTACCTTATATTGGCTGTCGAGTATTTGTAAATCCCGTGACTGTGTAGCAGGGTTGCAGCTGACATAAACGATGCGTTTAGGAGCAGCAAACAATAGTACATCAATGACATCCGGATGCATACCTGCACGGGGTGGGTCAGTAATGATCACATCTGGTCGCCCATGTTCGTTGATAAACTCCTGAGTTAGGATGTCTTTCATATCGCCTGCATAAAATAATGTATTTTCTATGCCGTTGATTTGTGAATTTACTTTCGCATCTTCAATAGCTTCCGGTACATACTCGATACCTACAACTTTGCGTGCCTGTCTGGCCACAAAGTTAGCAATCGTTCCTGTACCTGTATAAAGGTCGTAAACCAGTTCGTTGCCAGTTAGTCCTGCGAATTGGCGAGCCACCTGGTATAAACGATATGCCTGTTCTGAATTTGTCTGGTAGAAAGATTTCGGCCCAACTTTAAACCGTAATCCTTCCATTTCTTCATACATGTAATCGTTTCCTTTAAAGGTATGTACATTCAAATCAGTGATCGTGTCATTCACCTTATTATTTATAACATAAAGCAGCGAGGTAATTTCAGGAAAACTATCAGCCACATATTGCAGCAAAGTAGTGAAGCGTTTCATCTCTTCTGTTTCATGCTCTTCATCGATGTGGCAGATTAAAATGACCATCAATTCACCTGTTGAGGAAGTACGGATAATCAAGTTTCTCAGCATGCCTTCGTGCGTACGGAGATTGAAGAATGAATAATTGTGTTCATATCCATAATCACGGATGGCATTTCGGATCCGGTTGGAAATATCATCCTGCAACCAGCATTTTTCAATAGCCAGTACCTTATCAAATGCATTCGGAATGTGGAATCCCACTGCATTCATCTGATCATATACTACATTCTGTTTTACCTCTTCAGTAGTGAGCCAACGCTTATTGGAAAAGGTATATTCCAGTTTGTTGCGATAGAACATTGTTTTTTCAGAACCTAAGATCGGTGAAATATCAGGCAATTCAATTTTGCCGATGCGGGTTAAGTTATCAGTAACCTGCTTTTGTTTATACCGAATCTGTTCTTCATAAGGTAGCACTTGCCATTTACATCCGCCGCATACACCATAGTGCTGACAGAATGGTTGTGCTCTTTTTGAAGAGTACCGATGAAAGTGTACTGCTTCAGCTTCAGCATAATGATGCTTTTTCCGCTTAATCTGCAGGTCTACGATGTCACCAGGTACCACATAGGGTACGAAAATTACCAGCTCATTCACCTTTGCAATGGCTTTTCCTTCGGCAGCCACATCTGTTATTTCCACTTTTTCTAAAAGGGGAAGTTCTTTTCTCTTTCTTGCCACTTTTACACCAATATAATTAATTTCGATGCAAAAATAACTATTTTTTTCTTATTAGCTTCAGTAAATGCAAAATATTACATATTGCAAAGTCGAAATTGCATTTTCTATTATTTTTTTCTATTATTTTTTTTCTATTTTGTGAAATATCCTTAGATTTGTCCCCATGAAAAAACACAACTTGAAAACTTTAAATTTTTATTATGGACAAAAAAAGAGTTTATACCTTTGGTAATGGACAGGCAGAAGGTAAAGCTGATATGCGTAACCTTTTAGGTGGTAAAGGTGCTAATCTTGCTGAAATGAACCTCATCGGAGTTCCTGTTCCTCCGGGCTTTACAATTACAACTGACGTTTGTACCGAATATTATGAAATGGGTCAGGAAAAAGTAGTGGCCCTTCTGAAAGACGAAGTAGAAAAAGCAATAGCCCATGTTGAAACGTTGATGCGCTCCAAATTTGGTGACGTAGAGAATCCGTTGCTGGTTTCTGTACGTTCGGGTGCACGCGCTTCTATGCCGGGTATGATGGATACTATTTTGAACTTAGGTTTGAATGATGAAGTGGTTGAAGGTTTGACTCGCAAAACCGGTAATGCACGTTTTGCTTGGGACTCTTATCGCCGCTTCGTGCAGATGTACGGTGACGTGGTGTTGGGTATGAAGCCTGCCAACAAGGAAGAGATTGATCCGTTTGAAGCAATCATAGAAGAAGTCAAAGAAGCAAAAGGCGTACGTCTCGACAATGAACTGGAAGTCGAAGATTTGAAGGAACTGGTTAGACGGTTCAAGGCTGCTGTAAAAGAACAGACAGGAAAGGATTTCCCGACTTGTGCTTATGAGCAGCTGTGGGGTGCTGTCTGTGCCGTGTTCAATTCTTGGATGAATGAACGTGCCATTTTGTATCGGAAGATGGAGGGTATTCCTGATGAATGGGGTACTGCTGTGAGTGTCCAGGCCATGGTGTTTGGTAATATGGGCGAGTCTTCAGCAACTGGGGTTTGTTTCAGTCGTGATGCAGCTACCGGTGAAGACCTCTTTAACGGTGAATACTTGATTAATGCACAGGGTGAAGATGTGGTGGCCGGTATTCGCACACCGCAGCAGATTACAAAGATCGGTTCTCAGCGTTGGGCTGAATTGGCCGGTATCAGCGAAGAAGAACGTGTAAGCAAGTATCCTTCTATGGAAGAAGCTATGCCTGAAATCTATAAGGAATTGGATGCATTGCAAGCTAAGTTGGAAAATCACTACTGTGATATGCAGGATATGGAATTTACCGTACAGGAAGGTAAATTGTGGTTCCTCCAGACTCGTAATGGTAAACGTACGGGTGCTGCTATGGTGAAAATAGCCATGGATTTGCTCCGTCAGGGCATGATTGATGAAAAGACAGCTTTATTGCGCTGTGAACCAAACAAGTTGGATGAGTTGCTTCATCCGATATTCGATAAGAAAGCTTTGAAACAAGCCAAAGTCTTAACTCGTGGTCTTCCTGCTTCTCCTGGTGCAGCTTGTGGACAAATTGTATTCTTTGCAGATGATGCTGCAGAGTGGCGTGCCGCAGGCAAGCGCGTTGTGATGGTTCGTATTGAAACATCTCCTGAGGACTTGGCTGGTATGGCTGTGGCTGAAGGTATTCTGACAGCTCGTGGCGGTATGACATCTCATGCGGCTGTAGTAGCTCGCGGTATGGGTAAATGTTGCGTATCGGGTGCAGGTGCCTTGAATATTGATTACAAAGCCCGTACAGTAGAAGTAGATGGCGTGAAATTGAAAGAAGGCGATTTCATCTCTTTAAATGGTAGTACCGGTGAAATTTATAAAGGCAAGGTAGAAACTAAAGCTGCAGAATTGTCGGGTGACTTTGCTGCTTTAATGGATTTAGCAGATAAATATACTAAACTGCAGGTTCGTACTAATGCTGATACTCCGCATGATGCAGCCGTGGCTCGTAGTTTTGGTGCAGTAGGTATTGGACTGTGCCGTACAGAACATATGTTCTTTGAAGGTGAAAAAATCAAAGCTATGCGTGAGATGATTTTGGCAGAAAATGCAGAAGGTCGTCGTAAGGCACTGGACAAGATATTACCTTATCAGCAAGCTGACTTCAAGGGCATTTTCAAGGCTATGGAAGGATGTCCTGTGACTGTTCGTCTGCTCGATCCCCCCTTGCACGAATTTGTTCCCCATGATTTGAAGGGACAAGAAGAAATGGCTGAAACCATGGGTGTAAGTTTGAAGTATATCCAGCAGCGTGTAGAATCACTTTGTGAGCACAATCCGATGTTGGGACACCGTGGTTGCCGTTTAGGTAATACTTATCCGGAGATTACTCAAATGCAGACACGGGCAATCTTGGGTGCTGCGCTTGAACTGAAAAAGGAAGGTGTAGAAACTCATCCTGAAATTATGGTGCCGTTGACGGGTATCCTTTATGAATTTAAGGAACAGGAAGATGTGATTCGTGCCGAAGCAGCAAAACTTTTTGAAGAGATAGGAGACAGTATTGACTTCAAGGTAGGTACTATGATTGAAATACCGCGTGCAGCATTGACAGCAGATCGCATTGCTTCTGAAGCAGAATTTTTCTCATTCGGAACTAACGATTTGACTCAGATGACTTTTGGTTACTCACGCGATGACATTGCTTCTTTCTTGCCGATTTATTTGGAAAAGAAGATCCTGAAAGTCGATCCATTCCAGGTACTTGACCAGAAGGGTGTTGGACAATTGGTTCGTATGGCTACAGAAAAGGGCCGTGCTATCCGTCCTGAATTGAAGTGCGGTATTTGCGGTGAACATGGCGGTGAACCCTCTTCAGTTAAATTCTGCCATCAGGTGGGCTTGAATTATGTGTCATGCTCTCCATTTAGAGTGCCTATTGCCAGACTTGCGGCGGCGCAGGCTGCTGTTGAGGAAGCTTAAGTAGCATAACAATATC
>Flurry_p2__coassemble_706_pt1 | contig 23924 bp, 20 predicted proteins | sample Flurry_p2__metabat2_high_PE_025 | metagenome-assembled genome bin Flurry_p2 | reverse complement strand
GACGCATCAGTTCCTCCTGCTGTTTCTGCATCGCTTCCAAGCGGGCTGCAAAACTACTCTTTTTCATCTGCTTGGGATCTTTTTTGTTGGCTTCCAATTGGGCCAGCAAAGCTTCCTCATTAGTCGTTTTACGCATGATAATCGTGGTAATTACGCTGACTAATGTAGAGATAAAGTAGTAATAGTTCAAGCCGGAAGGATAGTCATTCAGAATGAAGAGGAACATGATCGGCATGAGGTATGACATCCACTTCATGGCAGCCATCTGCGGATTAGCTCCCGTATCCTGTTGTTGCATCATATACTTCGTATTCAGAACATTGGTTAAGGTCATCAGTAAGCAGAACAAACTGAGGTGACTTCCCAGGAACGGAATATGGAAGGGGAATGTAATGAATGCGTCATAGGTAGAAAGGTCATCTGCCCATAAGAAACTTTGCTGACGGAACTCAATAGCATTCGGCACAAAGAAAAACAAGGCCATGATAATGGGCATCTGAATCAGCATCGGCAGACATCCTCCCATGGGACTTACTCCGTATTGGCTGTAGAGGCTCATCATCTCTTGCTGTTTCTTCATGGCATCTTCCTGCTTTGGATATTTGCGGTTGATTTCATCCACTTTGGGCTTCAAAACGCGCATTTTGGCAGATGAAATATAGGTTTTCAATGTAGCCGGGAATACTACAGCTTTGACGATCAGTGTCATTAGCAACAGTACAATACCCATGCTTAAACCCCAGCCTGACAGCCAGTCAAACAGATTGATGGTAAACCATTTGTTCACCCAACGGATTAGAGGCCATCCCAGGTAAACCAAGCGGTTCAATTCCCAATCTTTATCCAGATCTTCACCTACTGCACTCAATGTTTTATAGTGGTTCGGACCGAAATAAAAATAGAGCTTGGTAGCTCTGACACCGGTAGGGTCGAAAGATGTACTCATATCTGCTGAATAATCCTTGATATAACCGCTTCCTTGAGCTTCCATTTTGGAGGTCAGTTTGGTCTTATCAAAGTGAGTATCTGCCAGGAATACGGATGAGAAGAACTGATTCTTAAAAGCAATCCATTCCAGCGGTTCTTCTATATTCTTTTTATCGTCTTGTGCTGCTGACAGGTAGTCTGTGTCATCATCCGCTATTTTATAGGTTAATTCAGCCAGGCGATTTTCGTAAGTATATCCTTTTTCAATCTGACGGGCACGCTGTGACCATTCAATATCTACAGATTTGTTGCTGGATGCCAGTTTGCCTGCCATGTTTACAGCCTGAATTGTAAAATCTACCAGGTAAGAATCATGACGCATGGCATAGGTAAAGTCAATGTAGCTGTCCTTGTCTGATGATAAACGCATGGTGACTGTGCTGTCGGTGCGGTTAACAGGAGTAAAGAAATACTCTTCCGTTTGGATGGTTTCCTTGGTGTTGTAGAATAGGAAATTCATTGACGCATCATCGCCACTGAATAAAGTGACTGGAGTCGTTTTATCTTGCGCCTTGTATTCTTTCAAGGTTGCAGCTGCTACACGTCCCCCCTTGGTATCAATGGCAATTTCCGCTAAGTTGTTCTGGATGATTACTTGTTCTTCCTTACCTTGTCGGGCTTGGAAGAAAAGATGAGTTGAATCCAGCGCTTGCAAAGCTTTCTCGTGAGCTAAAGCAGCTTCAGCCTTAGCTTTCAAGTCGGCCTCGCGTTGCTGAACTTGAGCGATAGAGTCATAGTAGCGCTGTTGCGCTTCCAGTTGCTCTTGGCTGGGGCGGCTCAGAAAACTGAACCCCACCAGCAAAATGCCAATCAGTACAAGACCTGTAATGGTATTTTTATCCATGTAATCTTTCTAAAGTATATTAATGTATTATGTGATTAATGAGATAGATTCTCTTCTTCATTTTCAATAGCTGCTTTTACAAAAGCAACGAACAACGGATGCGGTTTCAGTACAGTACTGCTGTATTCTGGGTGGAACTGAGTTCCGACAAACCATCTCAAGGCCGGAATTTCTACAATTTCTACTAGATCAGATTCAGGGTTGATACCTGTACACATCATACCAGCTGCTTCATACTCATCCTTATAGATGCTATTGAATTCATAACGGTGACGGTGACGTTCCTGAATGTGCTCTGTGCCGTAAGCTTCGTAAGCTTTGCTGCCTTCTTTTAATACACATTCATAAGCGCCCAGACGCATAGTTCCGCCCATATTGGTAATGGATTTCTGTTCTTCCATTATGTCAATTACATTATGCGGAGTCTTTTCATTCATTTCGCGTGAATCTGCATCCTGATAACCTAATACATTACGAGCAAATTCGATAGCAATGCATTGCATGCCTAAACAGATACCAAAGGTCGGAATATTATGTTCGCGGGCATATTTTATGGCTACAAATTTGCCAGGAATGCCGCGTTCGCCAAATCCAGGACCGATGAGCACACCTGCCATGCCTTTCAAGGCTTCAGCTACGTTGTCGTCAGTCAGTTTTTCGCTGTTGACAAAATCTACAGAAACTTTCCGGTCATTGTAAGTACCTGCTTGTGACAAAGCTTCGCGGATGGATTTATAGGCATCTTGCAAGTCGTATTTACCCACCAAGGCAATGTGAAGCGGTTCTTTTTCTTCTGCTTTATGACGGCGTTCCAGAAATGCGCGCCAAGGACCGAGACCCGGAGTGTCTCCTACTGGTAATCCCATCTTTTTCAAGATAGTAGCATCTAGGCCTTGTGCCTGCATCAGAATAGGTACTTCGTAGATGGTCGGAGCATCGATACTCTGTACAACTGCATTTTCGTCTACGTTACAGAACAAGGCTACTTTTTTGCGAAGGCCTGAACTCAGTTCATGCTCTGTACGCAATACCAGAATGTCTGGCTGAATACCTACACTCTGCAATTCTTTTACTGAGTGTTGGGTCGGCTTGGTCTTTAATTCACCGGCTGCAGCCAGGTAGGGAACATAGGTAAGGTGTACGCATAACGCATCTTTCCCTAACTCCCATTTCAACTGACGAATGCTTTCCAGATAGGGCAGAGATTCAATATCACCTACTGTACCGCCAATTTCAGTGATGACAAAATCAAATTTATATTTGTTGCCTAAGAGCTTCACATTTCGCTTGATTTCATCTGTAATGTGAGGAATGACTTGAATGGTCTTGCCCAGATAATCACCGCGACGTTCTTTATCAATTACGCTTTTATAAATACGTCCGGTTGTTATGTTGTTGGCTTTAGTAGTCTGGATACCTAAGAAACGTTCGTAGTGACCTAAGTCCAAATCGGCTTCATGGCCGTCAACTGTTACATAACATTCTCCGTGTTCATAAGGATTCAGGGTACCCGGGTCAATGTTGATATACGGGTCAAATTTTTGAATGGTTACTTTATACCCTCTTGCTTGCAGCAATTTACCGATGGAGGAAGAAATGATTCCTTTGCCTAACGATGAGGCTACACCACCAGTGACGAAAATATACTTTGTTTCTCCCACAGTTATATGATTTTATTTAATGACTTTCTTAGTTACCTTCTATTTCAAGCTGCAAAATTATGAAAAAAAAAGAGGAATAGCATAAAGTTTGGTGAAAACAATTCTAAAAAATGTGGAGGGGGTTGCTTGCTAAGCAAAAATGGCGTAATTTTGCCTGCAATTTTATAGATTAGGCTAAAAGATTATGAAGAAACGTGAAAATGTTCGAATTTTATTGATAGGGTGGCTTGCTTGTTTTTGTATGTCTATGCAAGCCCAGGATACAATTCCTGCGATGCGTATTCGTATAAACGATACTATTTCTAATGGAGAAACTGATACTTTAAAGCGAGCAGCTTGTGAGGTTTATGACGTTGATTCGCTCTTGTCTGTGATGGGCGATTCATTGATTGTCTTGACTGATTCTTCGGCTGTTGCTGCTGATTCAATAGTATGCCAGGAAGATAGTTTGCAGATGTCGCAAGACAGCTTGTCTGTACTGCAGGATTCAGCGATGAATTTAGGGAGTAAAGCTGTAAAAGAGAAGCTACTTAAAAAGAAGAAGGCTCCTAAGCATGAGCTCTCCGAATTGTTGAAGCCTTACCTTTTGCTTAAGCTCAGTATGAACGCAGGGAGATATGGCGAAATGGATACGGTGTCGATCTTGCATGAAAAATATTTGGGAGTGCTTGACTATCTGAATGACCCCAGTACTCCGGAACGTTATATCGCAATTGACCCGCTGTATTATCGGATGTTTGTGCCCTTTACCTATTATTATAGGCCACTGAACCGCTATTCTGTATTGAAATGGAAATTTAAGATGCCTGAGGCCTTAGCGTCTCAAACTCCGGAATTATTACCTTACGATACGTTGTCTTTTACTTCAGTGGACAGAACTGGCCAAGTTGTAGACCGTATTTTATTGAATGCTTATGTAAATCAGCCAAGATTGGTGGTTAGTACAGAAGCTCAAATACAGAAAGGTAAATTATTTAAAGATTACATTGAAAAAGAAGCTTCTTCTAAACCATCGGTAGTAAAACTTTTTGTTCAAGAGGATATGCTGGATGTGAAAGAAGAGGCTGAAGTGGTTATCCGTAAACCGAACTGGTGGGTAACTGGAGGTAACGGGTCATTGCAGTTTACCCAAACTCATTTTTCTGACAACTGGTATAAGGGGGGTGAAAATAACCATTCCGTATTGGCCTTCCTGCAATTGTTTGCTAATTATAATGACCGGGAAAAGGTACAGTGGGAAAGTTTGTTAGAAGCTAAGCTGGGGTTTGTTTCCTCGCCGTCTGATGAGAAACATGATTATTTAGTGAATAATGATCAAATTCGCCTATATAGCAAAATAGGTTTACAAGCAGTATCTAAGTGGTATTATACAGTCTCAACAGAAGTTAAGACTCAGTTTTGTAAGGCTTATCCAGCTAACAGTGATGATTTGAAGGCGGCTTTCCTGGCTCCGCTTGATTGGGCAACTAGTATCGGTATGGATTATAAATTGAATAAGAAGAAAGTGAATCTTTCTGTTTTTCTGGCTCCATTATCGCACTCTATGCGTTATATTGGGGTAAAAGATGTGGATGAAACAAAATATGGTTTAGAAGAAGGAAAATGTGTGAAGCATGATTTTGGTTCTCAGTTGCAAACCAAGATTTCCTGGAAGGTTCTTTCATCGGTTACATTAGATTCCCGTCTGGACTATTTAACCAGTTATAAATGGGTTCGCGTAGATTGGGAAAGTACCGTGAACTTTGCATTAAACCGATACCTCTCGGCTAAACTGTATGTGTGGGGACGTTTTGATGACAGTGCCACTCCCAAAGATGGCAGCAGCTATTTTCAGGTAAATGAAACTTTTGGCTTTGGGCTGAATTATACTTGGTAATCATATCCATAACCCCTTTAGAGGATTTTTCATTCTTTTTCAGTATAGAGAATGGAAAATCCTCTTTTTTATCTCTTTTACTTTAGAAAAGTGCAGGAAAACGAGAAAAACAGAGAAAAAGATTGTTTGCGTGCACATAAAAAATGGATTTATCTCTTGTAGTTCATAAATAATGTGTAAATTTGCTGCGATTTGTAATGCATAGTTTACAAAATGGCGAATACTATAAAACATCAAGGTATTGTGGAAAACATACGCGATTCTCATCTTCAAGTGAGAATTGTCCAAACATCAGCATGTGCTACTTGCAGTATTAAAGGTCATTGTACGTCGGCCGATACTAAGGAGAAACTTATTGATGTGACGGATTGGAATGCATCTGATTATCAGATAGGCGATCGTGTATGGGTGGTAGGCGAACTGTCTATAGGCTACATGGCAGTGTTGTTAGCTTTTGTTATACCCTTTCTTATTCTAGTACTTTCTCTCTTTTTATTTATGTATGTTTGGAATAATGAGCTAAGTGCCTCACTGGCTTCATTGAGTCTTTTAGTACCTTATTATGGGGTATTATGGTTCAATAAGGCTCGAATAGGAAAGAAGTTTTCCTTTACTATATTGCCCATGAAATGAAATTAAGTAATATATAAATAATTAAAAAAACTAATTTATGAATGTAATTCTGATTGCAGTGATTTCTTTGGGAGCTATAGCCTTGGTAGCAGCCGCTATCTTGTATGTAGCTTCTAAGAAATTTGCCGTGTATGAAGATCCGCGAATTGCGCAGGTAGCCGAGGTGTTGCCTCAAGCCAATTGCGGTGGATGTGGTTATCCGGGATGTAGTGGATTTGCCGATGCATGTGTAAAGGCTGGTTCATTGGAAGGTAAACTTTGTCCGGTGGGTGGTCAGCCTGTTATGGCAAAGGTTGCTGAAATTCTGGGATTGGATGCTGCGGCTTCTGAACCGATGGTAGCCGTAGTGAGATGTAATGGTACTTGTGCTAACCGACCTCGTATCAATCGGTACGATGGCGCTAAAAGTTGTGCTATCGCTGCTGCTTTGTATGGTGGTGAAACGGCTTGTAGCTATGGCTGTTTAGGTTGCGGTGACTGTGTAACAGCTTGTCAGTTTGGCGCCATTCACATTAATCCGGAAACAGGTATTCCTGAAGTGGATGAGTCTAAGTGTACTGCTTGCGGTGCGTGTGCAAAAGCATGTCCGAAGAATATCATTGAAATCCGTCCGCAAGGTAAGAAGTCTCGTCGTGTATATGTACAATGTGTCAATAAAGACAAAGGCGCAGTAGCACGGAAGGCTTGTACATCAGCTTGTATCGGTTGTGGCAAATGTGTGAAGACTTGTCCGTTTGAAGCTATTACCTTGGAAAACAACGTGGCTTACATTGATTATACAAAATGTAAATCATGTCGCAAGTGTGAAGAAGTTTGTCCACAGGGTAGTATTGTAGCACTTAATTTCCCTCCTCGTAAGCCGAAGGTGGAAGCAGCTGCAGAAACTCCTAAGGTAGCACCGGCTCCGAAAGCTGCAGAAGCTCCGAAAACAGAAGCATAATTTATTATCTAGAAGTAAAACGACTAAAAATACAGATTTGTATGTTGAAGACATTTTCCATTGGTGGTGTACATCCACATGAAAATAAACTTTCAGCACATCAACCTATCGTGAAGGCTGAGATTCCGGCTAAAGCTGTGATTCTGTTGGGTCAGCACATTGGTGCTCCGGCTAAGCCAATTGTTGCGAAAGGAGATATGGTGAAGGTAGGTACCAAGATTGCAGAGCCGGGTGGCTTTGTGTCGGCAGCCATCCACTCTTCTGTAAGTGGTAAAGTGGCTAAAATTGATACAATTGTTGATGCTAGCGGTTATGCAAAACCGGCTATTTTCATTGACGTAGAAGGTGATGAGTGGGAGGAAAGTATTGATCGTACTGACACATTGGTGAAAGAATGTAATCTTTCTTCTGAGGAAATCGTGAAAAAGATTGCTGATGCTGGTATTGTAGGTTTAGGTGGTGCTTGTTTCCCTACTCAAGTGAAACTCTGTCCTCCTCCTGCTTTCAAGGCTGAATGCGTCATTATTAATGCAGTGGAGTGTGAACCCTATCTGACTGCAGACCATCAGTTGATGCTGGAACATGCCGAAGAAATTCTGGTAGGTGTTTCTATTTTAATGAAAGCTGTCAAAGTAAACAAGGCATTCATCGGTATTGAAAACAATAAGCCGGATGCTATTGAATTGATGACTAAAGTGGCTTCCAGCTATGCAGGTATAGAAGTAGTGCCTTTGAAAGTTCAATATCCACAAGGTGGTGAAAAACAATTGATAGACGCTGTTATCAGTCGTCAGGTCGCTGCTGGGGCTTTGCCTATTTCGACCGGTGCTGTGGTTCAGAATGTGGGAACGGCTTTTGCTGTATATCAAGCTGTACAGAAAAATAAGCCCTTGTTTGAACGTGTGATTACCGTTACCGGTAAGTCGTTGGCTCATCCATCTAACTTTTTGGCTCGTATCGGTACTCCGATGAAGCAGTTGATTGATGCATGCGGTGGTTTGCCTGAAGATACCGGTAAGATAATAGGGGGTGGCCCGATGATGGGTAAGGCATTGGTAAATACTGATGTTCCTACAGCTAAGGGTAGCTCCGGTATCTTGATCATGAACAACAAGGAAGCTAAGCGTGGTGAAATGCAACCCTGTATACGTTGTGCAAAGTGTGTTAGTGCTTGTCCTATGGGGTTGGAACCGTTCTTGTTGGCTACAGTGTCTGCTCATGGAGATTTTGAGCGTGTTGAGAAAGAAGATATCATGTCGTGCATTGAGTGTGGCTCTTGTCAGTTCACTTGTCCTTCTAATCGTCCTATTTTGGATTTCATCCGTTTAGGTAAAGGGAAGGTTGGTGCTATGATTCGTGCCCGTCAAGTAAAAAAATAAATTAGTGAGAAACTATGAATAAGTTAATCGTATCCCTATCACCTCATGTGCATGGAGGTGACAGCGTTAAGAAGAATATGTATGGTGTGCTGATCGCTTTGCTGCCTGCTTTTCTTGTATCGCTTTACTTTTTTGGATTGGGTGCGCTGATTGTGACTGCCGTATCGGTTTTGTCTTGCTTGTTTTTTGAATGGGCTATCAGCAAATTCCTGATGAAGAAAGAATCTAGTTCTATAGCTGATGGATCTGCTGTAATCACCGGTGTTCTTTTGGCTTTTAATTTACCATCCAATTTACCGGTTTGGATTATTATCATTGGTGCACTTTTTGCCATTGGTGTTGGTAAAATGTCATTTGGTGGTTTGGGCTGCAATCCGTTCAACCCTGCCTTGGTAGGACGTGTTTTCTTACTGCTTTCATTTCCGGTACAGATGACCACCTGGCCGGCTGTAGGACAATTGACAGCCTATACAGATGCTACTACAGCTGCTACTCCGCTGGGTATTATGAAAGGTGTTATCAGCGGTGCACCGGGAGCTTCATTAGATCAGCTTCCCTCTGCTTTCCAATTATTGATTGGTCAGAATGGCGGTTGTTTGGGTGAAGTAAGTGCCTTGGCATTGTTAATAGGTTTGGGTTATATGTTATGGAAGAAGATCATCACATGGCACATTCCCGTATCTATCATTGTAACAGTATTTGTATTTACATCTATTATGCATTGGGCAGACCCTGCAAAATACGCTTCTGCGTTGACCCACTTGCTGTCAGGTGGTTTGATGCTAGGTGCTATCTTTATGGCAACAGATTATGTTACTTCTCCGATGAATCATCGCGGTATGTTGATTTATGGTGTATGTATTGGTCTGTTGACTGTTATCATTCGTCTGTTTGGTGCGTATCCGGAAGGTATGTCTTTTGCTATTCTTATCATGAATGCATTCACGCCACTGATCAATACCTATGTTAAACCAAAACGCTTTGGGGAGGTAGCGAAGAAAAAATGAAAAAGTTAGAATCGTCTTTAAAAAATATGTTGCTGGTGCTCACAGGGGTTACTGCTATCTCTGTAGCTTTGCTAGCCTATGTAAATGAGTTGACAAAGGAGCCTATTGCTAAAGCGAATGCAGAAACATTGAGTGCGGCAGTCAAAGAAGTGGTTCCCGGTTTTGATAATGATCCTATTGCCGAAAAAAAGGTCCAGACTGTAGATGGAATCGATTATGCAGTCTATCCGGCTACCAAGGGCGGTGAATTTATTGGGGCAGCAGTTGAAGCTTCTTCTATGGGCTTCGGCGGTGATTTGAAAGTACTGGTGGGATTTGACGCTGAAGGTAAAATTTTGAATTATTCACTGTTGGCACATGCGGAAACTCCGGGATTGGGTTCCAAGGCTGCAGATTGGTTCAAAAAAGGTGCTAAAGGTGATATTATTGGTATGAATCCTGGGGAAGCTCCCTTAACAGTAAGCAAAGATGGAGGTAAAGTAGATGCTATTACTGCTTCTACCATTACTTCTCGTGCATTCCTAAATGCTGTAAATGCTGCATATGCTGCATATGCAGGACAGAATCAGGTTAATGGAGCTACGGGTGCTACCCAAAAGAATGTAGAAAATAAATAAAGAAAGGAGTAGAAGATATGAATAACTTGAAAGTGTTGATGAACGGGATTGTGAAAGAAAATCCCACTTTTGTGCTTCTGCTTGGTATGTGTCCTACCTTGGGTACAACCTCTTCAGCTATTAATGGTATGGGTATGGGATTGGCTACCATGTTTGTACTCATCTGTTCTAATGTTGTTATCTCGGCTATCAAAAATTTGATTCCAGATATGGTGCGCATTCCTTCATTTATTGTAGTTATTGCATCATTTGTAACTTTACTGCAGATGATTATGCAGGCTTATGTTCCGGATTTATATGCTACATTAGGCTTATTTATTCCGCTGATTGTGGTAAACTGCATTGTATTAGGACGTGCGGAAGCTTTTGCTGCTAAACATGGTCCGATTCCTTCGTTGTTTGACGGACTTGGAATGGGACTAGGCTTTACATTGGGGCTGACATTGCTGGGTGCTATGCGTGAATTTCTAGGTACAGGTAAAGTTTTCGGTATGACCATTTTCTCAGAAGATTATGGTATGTTGCTTTTTGTATTGGCTCCGGGTGCTTTCATAGCATTAGGTTACCTGATTGCTCTGGTCAACAGCTTGAAGTCATCTAAAGAATAAGGCTTATAATTTTTTAATGATTTAAATTGATTCATATGGAATACATATTGATATTTATCTCGGCAATCTTTGTTAACAACATTGTGTTGTCACAATTCCTCGGAATCTGTCCTTTCTTGGGTGTTTCCAAGAAAGTGGATACTGCCTTGGGTATGTCGGCAGCGGTAGCATTTGTTCTTACTATTGCTACAATTGTTACTTTTTTGATTCAGAAATTTGTGCTTGATGCCTTTGAATTGGGGTATCTGCAGACGATCACGTTTATTTTAGTGATTGCAGCTTTGGTTCAGATGGTGGAGATTATCTTGAAAAAAGTTTCTCCCTCTTTGTATCAGGCTTTGGGCGTTTTCCTCCCATTGATTACTACTAACTGTTGTATTTTGGGTGTCGCTATCTTAGTTATCCAAAAAAACTATGATTTGTTGACAGGTGTAGTTTACGCTTTCTCTACAGCTATTGGTTTTGGTTTGGCTTTGACTCTCTTTGCAGGTTTGCGTGAGCAGATGAGTCTGGTTAATATACCGAAAGGCATGAAGGGTACACCCATTGCTTTGATTACTGCAGGTTTGCTGGCTATGGCATTTATGGGATTCTCTGGCGTAGTAAAAATCTGATGATTATTTTTGTGAAATGCTGAGGATTATTAATTAATTTCCTTACATTTGCAATATAGTTTGTATAAACCTATAAGCTAAATATCTATTTATGAAAGAAAGAATTTTAGTTACAGGTGGTACCGGATATATCGGTTCACACACTGTTGTAGAACTTCAGAACGCAGGTTATGAAGTAGTGATAATAGACAACTTGTCAAACTCAAATGCCGATGTAGTTGATAATATTGAAAAGGTATCAGGTATTCGCCCGGCATTCGAAAAACTTGATTGTTTGGATTTTGAAGGCTTAGATGCACTGTTTGAAAAATATAAAGGCATTAAAGCTATTATTCATTTTGCTGCTAGCAAGGCAGTGGGTGAATCCGTAGAAAAGCCGTTAAAATACTATCGTAACAACCTCGTTTCTTTAATTAATCTTTTGGAACTTATGCCTAAACATGGTGTGGAAGGTATTGTATTCTCTTCTTCTTGCACAGTGTATGGTCAGCCTGATCCGGAAAATCTGCCGGTGACTGAATCAGCTCCGATTAAGAAGGCAGAATCTCCTTATGGTAATACCAAACAGATTAACGAAGAAATTGTGCGTGATACTGTAGCTTCCGGTGCTCCTATCAATGCTATTTTGCTGCGTTATTTTAATCCGATTGGTGCCCATCCTACTGCATTATTAGGTGAATTACCTAATGGTGTTCCTCAAAATCTGGTACCTTATTTGACTCAGACTGCTATTGGTATCCGTGAAAAATTGAGTGTATTTGGAGATGACTATGATACTCCTGATGGTTCATGTATCCGTGACTTTATCAATGTGGTTGATTTGGCTAAGGCTCATGTAGTAGCTATCAATCGTATTTTGGAAAACAAGCAGAAAGAAAAAGTAGAAGTATTCAATGTGGGTACAGGACGTGGTTTGTCGGTATTGGAATTGATTCATGCTTTTGAAAAAGCCACTGGCGTGAAATTAAACTATCAGATTGTAGGTCGTCGTGCTGGTGATATCGAAAAGGTATGGGCAAATCCGGCTTTGGCTAATAATGAGTTAGGCTGGAAAGCAGAAGTGGGTATTGAAGATACATTGCTTTCAGCTTGGAACTGGCAATTGAAACTGCGTGAACGTGGTATTCAATAATCATATTGTTATAAATCGTTAAAAAAAATAAATAAGACAAAACAAACTAGCTATATAGTTTGTTTTAACTAAGTAAATCTACCTGAAGCTCTCGTGTGTATGTGAATATGTGTGATTTTAGTAGCAAGTTATACCTTCTGGTATAGACAGGTAAGATTAAATAGTAGTTTTGTCGTGTTTTATTTTGTGTTTGTGTTGTGGTAAGCCTTGTCGAGAGACAAGGCTTACTTTTTTTATTGAAAGTGTCCTGTTCTGATAAAGGTATCTTCATCAAAACATAGATATGACAGATCTGCATCTTTTAGAAAAATGCCATATACGGACGAGCCTGATCCGCTCATGGATGCATAGATAGCCTGATGCTCATAGAGCTTTTGTTTAATTTTTGCTATTGCAGGGTATTGTGGAAATACGCTGTCTTCGAAGTCATTGTGCAACAGATTTTTCCATTCTTCTATGGGACGTTGGATAACTTCTTTAAGAGAAATTGCAGGTTTATGAGGTGTTATCTTTGCAAAGGCACTGCGTGTAGAAACAAAAATGTTGGGTTTGATCAATACATATTGATATCCGGCCAGTGAAAGATTAATGGGTGAAAAAATATTTCCAATGCCTTCTGCGTAAGTTGGTTTGTTTTGGATAAAAAATGCACAATCAGCTCCCAATTTGGCTGCGTATTTTTCTTGTTGTTCAGTCGTTATTTGAAGGTGAAACAACTCATTTAGTAGTCGGATCATAAAGGCTGCATCGGCTGATCCTCCCCCCAGGCCAGCTCCAGAAGGAATGTTTTTGTGCAATTGGATATCTACGGCTGGGAGTTGAAAATCGTTGTCCAGCATCCGGTATGCTTTGAGTACTAAATTATTATCCAGGTCTCCCTCTAATTCTATACCGCTGACATTTAGTTTGTATTTGTGGTTAGAACAACTTCTTTCTGTAACCTCTAATATGTCTTCAATGGGAAGTGGATAGAACACAGTTTCCAGGTTATGATACCCGTCAGGCCGTCTTTCTGTGATGGATAGCCCTAAGTTAATTTTAGCGTTAGGAAAAGTAATCATACATGTTTTGGATTTTAATTCTATAAAGCAATGCTGCAAAGTTACAAATTTGAATTATCTTTGTTGCCTAAAAGAATTAAAATCAAGAAAGAATCGTGGCAATACAGAAAAGGACTACATATTATCAGCGGTCTCGTGCGACACAACCGGTGACGGATTATGAGCGTGTTCAACCGCAAGCTCCTGAATTGGAACAAGCTGTTTTAGGTGCTCTCATGATAGAGCGGGATGCTTATTCACAAGTAAGTGAGATCTTGCGTCCCGAATCATTTTATGAGCGTAGGCATCAGCTTATCTATTCAGCTATCACTGATCTAGCTATTAATCAGAAGCCCGTAGATATTCTTACGGTGAAAGAGCAGTTGATTAAGCGGGGGGAATTGGAAGAAGTAGGAGGGCCTTTTTACATAACCCAGCTTTCCAGTAGAGTGGCTAGTTCTGCCCATATTGAGTATCATGCCCGTATTATAGCTCAAAAAGCATTAGCACGTGAACTGATTACTTTTACCAGTAATATTCAGAGCAAGGCTTTTGATGAAACACTTGATGTAGATGATTTGATGCAAGAGGCAGAAGGTAAGTTGTTTGAGATTTCTCAGCAGAACATGAAGAAGGATTATACTCAGATTAATCCGGTAATTTCTGAGGCTTACCAGTTAATCCAGAAAGCAGCTGCCCGTACTGATGGTTTGAGTGGTTTGGAAAGTGGATTTACCAAATTGGATAAAATGACTTCAGGTTGGCAAAATTCTGACTTGATTATCATTGCTGCTCGTCCAGCCATGGGTAAAACCGCTTTTGTACTTTCTATGGCAAAGAATATTGCAGTAAACTATCGGAATCCAGTAGCTTTGTTTTCTTTGGAAATGAGCAATGTACAGCTGGTGAATCGTTTGATTTCCAATGTTTGTGAAATTCCTAGCGAAAAAATTAAGAGCGGTCAGTTGGCTGACTATGAATGGCAGCAATTGGACTATAAATTGCGAGATCTGCTGGATGCTCCTTTATATGTTGATGACACCCCTTCTCTTTCAGTTTTTGAGCTCCGTACTAAGGCTCGTCGTTTAGTGCGCGAACATGGGGTAAAGGTGATTATCATTGACTACCTTCAGTTGATGAATGCAAGTGGTATGTCTTTTGGCAGTCGTCAGGAAGAGGTCAGTACCATTTCACGTTCGTTGAAAGGGCTGGCTAAAGAGTTGAATATTCCGATTATTGCCTTGTCGCAGTTGAATCGTGGGGTGGAAAATCGTGATGGCAGTGATGGTAAGCGTCCTCAGTTAAGTGACCTTCGTGAGTCTGGAGCTATCGAACAGGATGCCGATATGGTCTGTTTCATTCACCGCCCTGAGTATTATAAGATCTATGAAGGTCCAGATGGTAGTGACCTTCGTGGTATGGCCGAAATTATTATTGCCAAGCATCGTAATGGTGCTGTAGGGGATGTGCGTCTGCGTTTTATCGGTCAGTATACTCGTTTCCAAAATCCTGAAGATGATATGATTATTCCACCACCTGCAGAAGGTGGTGGGGCTACTTTTGGCTCTCGTATGAATACACCTATCGGCAGTAAAGGTACCTCAGCACCTCCGCCTCCAGCAGAAGACTCTTATGCTTCGCAGGCTAATAATCCGTTTGGTGGGGTAGGAAATGACGGACCTTTGCCTTTTTAATAAATGGTAGCTGGAATAAATAGAAAGGGAGCATTCTCATAAAAATGAGCGATACTCCCTTTCTGTTTTTATCAGTGCTCTGTTTTACCGGCTTTTTTTACCCGTATAACTCGCAGGCCTGTCCATTTTTCATTGGACTTCATCATGTGCGATAAGGCTATGCGTGATACCAACACCTTTTTTTCACTAGAGGAAGCATGGAGCAGACAAAGTTTGCCTTGTACATAGAAAGCAATGCCTACATGACAGATGTCTAGCCCTGGGGTATTGGTTGTAATAGCCAGAATGTCTCCGTTTTGAATCCAAGGCAATCCATTGATGGGTAGTTTGTCTTTTGGCAGGTAATGAATTTCTTTCTCAGAAAGATTCTTTTCGATTGCTTTAATTTTGTTCATATCCTGAGCGGATCTGAGCAGTTGCTTGTACAAATTCGGATGGGTTGACATGAAGTTGATTTCTGTACGCAGCATGTGAGGACTTTGTTTATAGGTTACATCAGTTAGAAAACCCTGGTAAACTCCATTCTGAATCCAATCAGATAGATAATGTAGGCGTGAAGCATAGCCATCTATCTTACCGTCACGATATCGAATTTTCTGCACCCAGGCAATAAAATCGTTTTCATTGATCGTATTTACATTTTCCGCAGCTAAAGTCATGGCTAAGGCATATTCCACAAAAGTGGTGCAATCTACTTCATCGCAGTTAATGACTAGTGATTCTTGAGAATTGACATCCAATGTATGGGCTATATAGGGGGTACCTAGGAATTTAAGCCCATTACTCAACATAAGAGTACTTTGCTCTTGTGCATAGAGAGCTATACACAAGAGTGAAAGACCAACTGAAAAAAATATTTTTTTCATGTATAATATCTGTTTGTTTTATTGATTTTCAAAAGTTCCATGAAAAGTAATTCATTTGACTCTTATTGTTTGAGTGAAGAATTATTCATGGTAGCTTTAATAAAATAGAGAATAAGCAAAGCATAAGCAACTAAAGCTAATACTTCAGACCATGTGTTATTGAGCCAAGTATCATTAATTAAATTGATACCACCGAAGCGCATGGCAGCACTGACTACTCCCATTAGTGCACCACCTGCAATAAATCCTGATGCCAGTAAGGTGCCTTTTTCTCCTCGTGCAGCATTTACGGCGGCATCTTGGCTTCGGGTAGTGACGTACCAATTGATAGCACCTCCTACTAGCAGAGGTATGTTTAGTTGTAAAGGAATAAACATGCCTAAGGCAAATGCCAGTGCCGGAATTTTGCAGAAAGTAAGGAGGATGGCTAATACGGCTCCAATACCATATAATAGCCAGGGGGCATCTACGCCGCTCATCAGTGGTTTGATTAAGTGTGCCATGGCATTTGCCTGAGGAGCAGCTAAATCACCGCTGGTAAAACCATACGTTTTATTCAGGATAATCATGACTCCTCCTACGGTGGCAGCGGAAACAATGGTACCTAAAAATTTCCATATTTCCTGTTTGATGGGGGTTGTGCCAAGCCAATATCCGATTTTCAAGTCAGTGATAAAACCACCAGCCATAGACAGTGCAGTACAGACCACACCTCCCATAATCAAAGCTGCTACCATACCTCCAGGGCCTTTCAGTCCTACAGCTACCATTACTACAGAAGCTAAGATTAACGTCATCAGAGTCATACCGGAAACAGGGTTGGTGCCCACAATGGCTATCGCATTGGCAGCTACTGTAGTAAACAGGAATGTAATGCCTGCTACTAATAAAATAGCTACAATGGTGTGCTTTAAATTACCTTGCATCACATCAAAATAAAAGAAGAGTGATACTATGATAATGGTTAGGATAGAACCAATCGCGATGATTTTCATAGATATATCTCGCTGAGTGCGTTTTACTTTAGCCTGATTGGATGCTTTACCTCCTATTTCCTTAGCAGCTAAGCCTACAGCACTTTTAATGATGCTCCAGGACTTGATAATGCCTATTATACCTGCCATGGCAATACCGCCAATTCCGATACTTTTAGCATAGTAATCAAAAATCTGTTCTGGTGACATGCTGCTTACCGGAGTGCTGATTTCAGGATTCCATTGGTTTAAAATACAATCGCCCCAGAATACGGAAATACCCGGGATGATAATCCACCATACAGCTAAAGAACCGGCACAGATGATTGCTGCATATTTTAATCCTACTATATAGCCAAGTCCTAGTACGGCAGCCCCTGTATTGACTTTAAATACTAATTTGGCTTTTTCGGCGATCATTTCCCCCCAACTGCATACGCGTGTGGTAAAGTTTTCGTTCCACCAGCCAAAGGTCGCTACTACAAAATCATAAAGACCACCTATAATACCTGCCATTAGCAGAGGTTTGGCTTGATTCCCTCCCTTTTCACCAGATACCAGAACTTGAGTTGTTGCAGTGGCTTCCGGGAAAGGATATTTGCCGTGCATGTCGCTTACAAAATATTTTCTGAAAGGAATTAGAAAAAGAATACCTAACACTCCTCCTAATAAAGAACTGATAAACACTTGTGTAAAAGTAATGGTTATTTCTTCAGGATAGGATTCCTGTAAAATGTATAGAGCAGGTAGAGTAAAGATAGCTCCTGCTACAATAACCCCAGAACTGGCACCAATGGACTGAATAATGATGTTTTCTCCAAGCGCATTTTTCCGTTTGGCTGCTCCGGATACCCCTACGGCAATGATAGCGATAGGAATGGCAGCTTCAAAGACCTGTCCTACTTTCAATCCTAGATAGGCTGCAGCTGCCGAAAACAAAACAGCCATGCCGATTCCCCAAAGAACTGACCACAGATTGACTTCTGGATATGTTTTATCAGGACTCATGAGGGGAGTATACTGTTCCCCAGGCTTTAATTCACGAAATGCGTTTTCAGGTAGCCCTACCGATTTTTCTTCTTCTGATTTCATGATGGTGTTATGTTAGGGTTCTTATGTTTCTGATAATTTTTTATTTCTGATCCTTGGCTGTCATATCTCCTTCTACATACAAGCGCATCATTTCTACTTTAGCATTGGTGCGGAGTGTAATGGATTTCTTAAAATGACCAGGATATTTACCAGTGCCATTGTAGGTAATCTTGATGGTTCCTTTTTTACCGGGCATAACTGGTTCTTGTGTAAATTCAGGAACGGTACATCCGCAAGATGCGATAGCCTGATGGATTACCAAGGGAGAATTGCCTACGTTCGTAAAGGTAAATACACAACTGACAACAGGACTACTTTCAGAAAAAGTTCCGAAATTATGCGTGGTTTTATCAAATTTGATATCCGCCTTGTCTTGGGCCCATACACATCCCATGCTCACAACAAGCATCAACATATAAAAAGCAATTATTTTTTTCATCTGTTTATTGTTTAAAAAGTTAATAATGTGGCAAAGTTAATTCTTTTTTGATAAAAAATGCATGACTGTGCAATGAAAAATGTTTTAAATAAGAGTCTATTCATTTTTTATCTTTTATCTTTGCAAAATGAAAAACGAAACCATACAGTTAAAGGATCTTTCTATTGGTTATTCTCTTAAAGAAAAGCAGAAGGTAGTAGCAGCTCATATATCGGCAGGTATTTGTGCAGGAGAGTTGACTTGTTTGCTCGGAGCAAATGGGGTAGGCAAATCTACATTGTTGCGCACACTGTCGGGATTTCAGCCTAAGCTTTCTGGACAGATTTTGATGGCTGGCAAGGATATAGATGCTTATTCGGATAAGCAGTTATCCAAGGTGTTTAGTGTGGTGCTGACAGAAAAAGGTGATTTATATAATTTGACTGTGGCTGAATTAGTGGGTTTGGGGCGGACTCCTTATACTGGTTTTTGGGGAAATTTGACTTATAAAGATAAGGCTGTGGTGGCTCAGGCTATGGAGTTGACAGGTATCTCTCATCTGGCTCATAGAATGGCACATACTCTCAGTGACGGAGAACGGCAAAAGGCTATGATAGCTAAAGCACTGGCTCAGGAAACTCCTGTTATATTTTTAGATGAGCCTACGGCCTTTTTGGATTTTCCCAGTAAGGTGGAGATGTTGCTTCTGTTGCATCGTTTAAGCAGAGAAACTCAAAAAACGATTTTTTTGTCTACACATGATTTGGAGTTGGCTTTGCAGATTGCGGATAAGGTATGGATGATGCATTCTGATGAAGGGTTGCTTGTGGGTACTCCAGAGGATATGGCGCTCAATGGTAGTTTGGAAAGATTTTTCGGTCGGAAGCATGTCGTGTTTGAACCTGTATCTGGTTTGTTCAAGGTGCAGCATGTCTGTCATAGACAAGTAACGTTGACCGGAGGGTCCTTGGTAGTTCGCTCCATGGTACAGAAGGCTTTGTACCGTTGCGGTATATCTACAGTGGAAGATGAAGAACTGCCTGTTCATATTCAGGTGATAGATGAAACTCATTTTGAACTTCTTTACCCGCAGGGTAAGCTTCAAGTTGTCTGTATTGCAATGCTTATAGAAGCATTGCAAGCTGTTTTGGCGCAATAAAAATTCTTTTTTCTTTTCTTTTTTCATTCGATTGCACTATCTTTGCCCTCGAATTGGTTCTTAGTGAACATGCCTGTCACTTGGATTAAAAGGGAATCGGGTGTAAGTCCCGGACAGTCCCGCTGCTGTGAAGCTCCGTTAATATCATGAAAACACACCTTTGCCACTGATATGCCTTAAATTTATAATATCGGGAAGGCTTCAAGATTAGGAGTCAGTCAGAAGACCTGCCATTCGCACGCGTTGTCTTTACTCGAGGGATTAGAAGGACAATACAAATAGAAATTTTTGTAACATAAAAAGATGATAAAAAAAGTATTAATTGCCAACAGAGGCGAGATTGCTGTTCGTGTAATGCGCTCTTGCCGAGAGATGGGAATTGCGAGTGTTGCGGTTTTTTCAGAAGCCGATCGCACGTCACACCATGTATCGTATGCCGATGAAGCATACTTGATTGGACCCGCTGCCGCAAAAGACAGTTATTTAAATATAGATAAGGTAATCGCTGTGGCCAAACGCTGCCATGCTGATGCCATACATCCGGGTTATGGTTTTTTGTCAGAAAATGCAGATTTTGCTCGTCGCTGCAAGCAAGAGGGAATCATTTTTATCGGCCCGTCTGCCGAAACGATGGAGTCGATGGGTGATAAGATTGCAGCTCGTAAGCGTATGATAGCAGCAGGAGTGCCTGTGGTTCCTGGTACGGAACAACCTCTGAAAAGTGCAGAGGAAGCGATCCGTATTTGCAATGAAATTGGCTATCCTGTGATGCTGAAGGCCTCCATGGGAGGCGGTGGCAAGGGAATGCGTCTTATTCATGCTGAAAATGAAGTAGCTGAAGCTTACAATACAGCACGTTCTGAGTCCATGTCGTCCTTTGGTGATGATACTGTTTATCTGGAAAAATTTGTAGAAGAACCGCATCATATTGAGTTCCAGATTTTGGGTGATAACCATGGAAATGTAATTCATCTGTTTGATCGTGAATGTAGTGTACAGCGTCGTAATCAGAAGATTGTAGAGGAGAGTCCCTCACCATTTCTGACTCCGGAACTGCGTAATGAAATGGGTGAAAAGGCAGTAGCTGCAGCTAAAGCTGTGAATTATTCAGGCGCAGGTACTATTGAATTCTTGGTAGATAAGAATCGTAATTTCTATTTCCTTGAGATGAATACCCGCCTACAGGTGGAACATCCGATTACAGAAGAAGTAGTAGGGGTGGATTTGGTTAAGGAACAGATCCGCATAGCAAATGATGAACCGCTGCATTTAAAACAAGAAGATCTCTATCAGCGCGGACATGCTATTGAATGTAGAATTTGTGCAGAAGATACAGAAAACAATTTTATGCCGTCGCCTGGTATTATCAAGCAGCTGACTGAGCCCAATGGCATTGGAGTACGTATTGACAGTTATGTATATGAGGGCTATGAGATTCCAATTTATTATGACCCGATGATCGGTAAACTCATTGTTTGGGCAACAAATCGTCAGTATGCCATAGAGCGTATGCGTCGTGTGCTGTATGAGTATAAAATTACCGGCTTGAAAAATAATCTGGCTTATCTGAAACGTATTATGCATGTGCCTGATTTTGTAAAAGGTGAATACAACACGCTTTTCATAGCAAAGAATGCCCGTATGTTGGTTCGTTCTAATGCAGGTAATGAAGAGTTTGAAAACATAGCTATGATTGCGGCTTATATGGATTATCTGGTGAATTTAGAGGAAAACTCTGCAGCACAATTGCCGGATGCCCGACCAATTAGCCGTTGGCGTGAATTTGGTTTACAGAAGGGTGTCCTGCGGATTTAATCTCGGGATTCTTTTTACATTTTCAATTTTTAATTTAGAAAGTATGGAAATTCATATAGGTGACCGTGTGGCCGATGTGTCATTGGTAAGTAAAGATGGAAACAAGGTGCAGCTCATGGTGGATGGAAAGCCCTATGAGGTAGATATTGTAATGGCTGAAAATGGCAGCTGTTCTATTTTGCACGAAGGAATCTCTTTCAATGCAGGTCTGGTGCGTGGTGAAGGAGGTAAAAGCTACGATATAAGTATGTATAATCGTTCTTTCCATGTGGATATTGTGGATACACAGGCTAAATATCTGCATATGCGTAAGGGAGCGGATGAAAAGCAGGAAGATAAAATCATCGCTCCTATGCCAGGCAAGGTGGTTAGTATCCCTGTACAGGTAGGTGATGAATTGGCAGCAGGTGATATTGTTGTAGTATTGGAAGCTATGAAAATGCAGAGTAACTATAAGGTGAACGCTGCTTGTAAAGTGCGTAAAATATTAGTTGGCGAGGGTGATTCTGTCAATGCTAATCAGGTGTTGATTGAACTGGATTTGATGGCTGAAGAGGATTAGTAGTAGGATTTAAAAAACGTAAAAAATGACAAGAGAAGAAATATATCAGCAATACGAAGAACTGGATAAACGCGCTTCTTTAGGTGGGGGGCTGGATAAAATTGAAAAACAGCACCTTTCAGGTCGTATGACGGCTCGTGAGCGTATTGATATGCTTTTGGATAAGGGAACTTTCAATGAACTGGACAAGTTTGTGAACCATCGTTGCAATAATTTCGGCATGGAGAAAAAACAAATTCCAGGTGATGGCATGGTTACTGGTTATGGTAAGATTGATGGCCGTTTGGTGTTTGTTTATGCTTATGATTTTACAGCGCATGGCGGTTCTCTGAGTGAAACCAATGCTGCGAAGATTGTAAAAGTACAGGAATTAGCCTTGCAGAATGGTGCGCCGATTATCGCTTTAAATGATTCGGGAGGTGCACGTATTCAGGAAGGTGTAAGTAGTTTGGAAGGGTATGCTTCTATTTTCTATCAGAATACGATAGCTTCAGGGGTTATTCCTCAGATTTCTGCTATTTTAGGTCCTTGTGCAGGAGGTGCTTGCTATTCTCCGGCCTTAACGGATTTTATCTTTATGGTCAAGGAACAGAGTCATATGTTTATCACTGGACCAGATGTCGTGAAGACAGTTACCAATGAAGTAGTTGATAAAGAAGAATTGGGAGGTGCTTATACTCATAGCAGTAAAAGTGGGGTAACTCATTTTATGTGCAGTAATGAAGAAGAAACTTTGATGAGCATTCGCGAATTGTTGAGTTTCTTGCCTTCTAACAATATGGAAGATGCTCCATTTGTACCTTGTACAGATGATATTCACCGTCAGACGGAATCTCTTCAGACTATTATTCCGGAAGACCCGAATATGCCTTATGATATTAAAGATATTATCGAACCGGTACTTGATAACCAATATTTCTTTGAGGTAATGCCTCATTTTGCCAAGAATGTAGTAGTTGGCTTCGGTCGCTTGAATGGCCGTTCTGTAGGTATTGTGGCTAATCAGCCGGCTTTCCTGGCGGGAGTTCTTGATATCGATGCTTCTGATAAGGCTGCTCGTTTTATTCGTTTTTGCGATTGTTTTAATATTCCTTTGATAACATTTGAAGATGTGCCGGGCTTCTTGCCAGGTACTGTTCAAGAACATAATGGTATCATTCGTCATGGTGCAAAGATTGTATATGCCTATGCAGAAGCTACAGTGCCTAAGATTACCTTAATTACCCGTAAGGCTTACGGAGGTGCATACATTGTAATGTCTAGCAAGCCGACCGGTGCGGATGTTAATTTAGCTTATCCTCAGGCGCAGATTGCAGTAATGGGAGCTGAAGGGGCTGTGAACATTTTGTATCGTAAGTCTACTGAGGAAGAGAAGAAGCAGATTATTGAAGAGTATGAAAATAAATTTTCCAATCCTTACCGTGCTGCTGAACGTGGTTTTATAGATAGCATTATTATGCCTCGTGATACACGTTATCAGTTGGTACAAGCTTTGGAAATGGCTCATAATAAGAATAAGAGCAATCCTCCTAAAAAACACGGCAATATGCCTTTATAATATAGTTATTTTTTTGTGTGAAATTAAAAAGGTTCCTGTAGAGTTAGTCTGCAGGGACCTTTTTGTTGTATGCTTGGCATGAATATTAGCTAACGGGTGCAAGTCCCCAATGAGCCCTAATAGCGGGAATTATACAGCCAATAGCAAGGGTGTCCATCACAAGTTGGAATCTGAAAGAAGCTGGCGGCAAACATCTGGTCTGACGAACAACAACTTCATATATATTCTGCAAGTCCAAAAGAACTGCAATGCGAGTGAAGGAAGGTATAACTCTTTTATTTGATGAAAGGCAACTGCCAACTCGCGGTACATCCAAAATCCAAAGCCACAAGGCTAAAAGAACTGACAAGTCGCAGCAAAATCACCTTGCCAATATGAAACGTTTCTTGCTTGTAACAGACGAATGGTTAAGACGTAGAATACGCATGTGTATATGGAAAGCTTGGAA
>Flurry_p2__coassemble_474_pt1 | contig 36514 bp, 31 predicted proteins | sample Flurry_p2__metabat2_high_PE_025 | metagenome-assembled genome bin Flurry_p2 | reverse complement strand
AACTGAACTACAGCCACCATGTTTGCTTTATTTTTCAAAAGCGATGCAAAGATACAGCTTTTATTTGAATCTGCAAATTTTATGGATGTTTTTTTACTTTTTTCTTGTTTCATTGATGCCTGTATGCTGGCGGTTCAACAGTTCATGGCTTTTCTCACGGAAGAAAAGCAAGCGGTGACGGGCAGCTGTGGGCAGCGAATCGGCGGGGTAGTCTGCGGGGATAACCTGGAACTGCCGGCTAGTGGTCCATTCGGGTCGCAGGGTCCAGATTAGGGAATAATCGCAGCGAGTTACTTGAGTATAGGGTGGTACCAAGGGTGTGGGTTCGTAGGATAAATTTTGTTTCCAGGAGGGGAGATGGGGCGGAATAGGACTGTCGGTGAGTGGATGTTTCTCCAGTTCCAGGGTTAGCATCAGACCGCCGTCGGTATGCGGGGCCTTCATGTTGGAGATGAAGTTCCCTAGGGAATAGACCACTACATGTTGGCGGTGACCGTCTGTGCGGAGCTCTATGGGTTGGATAACATGTGGATGGGAACCGATGATGTGTGTCACTCCTTGCGCTAGGAGCCAGGAAGCCAGCTCCTGTTGTTCACGGTTGGGCATTCGCTGGTATTCATTGCCCCAATGCAGGCAGGCGATGATGGCATCCGGTCTGCGGGCTTGTGCGCTGCGGATGTCCTGCATCATCTGCACTCGGTCTATGTAGTTCACTACATTCGGGGAGGTGACCCGGATCCCGTTGGTACCATAGGTATAGTTCAATAGCGCGATGCGGAAGCCTTTCTTTTCAATGAATAAGGGGTAACGCACTCTGCGTTCTTTCTCATTCCGGTAGGTACCTGCGTAGGAGATGCCGTTCGCTTCCAGTTGCTGGATGGTGCGTTCCAGTCCTTGGGAGCCTCTGTCCAGGCAGTGGTTGTTGGCGGTAAGGAGTACATCGAAACCGGCATCTTTCAGGGCAGTGAGGTACTCATCAGGTGCGCTGAAAGCCGGATAGCCCCGGTAAGGCTTCCCGCCAAGAGTTACCTCCAGGTTGCCAATGGCAATATCAGCCTCGCTGATGCGGCTTTTTACATGAGTGAAGCAAGAGGTATAACAATAACTTCCCGAATCTGTACGGGCGGCATCGATCTGTGCCTGATGTTGCATGAGGTCTCCAACAAACAGCAGCGTAATCCTTTTCTGGGCAGAAAGGACTACGCTGCTGAATATAAATAATATAACGGTTAGTATTCTCATAGCCAACTTTTAGGAATAGATGGCTTTTTTACCGGCCAGCAGGGTGTTTTTCATCAGTGATACGATGGTCATGGGGCCTACGCCGCCCGGCACGGGAGTGATGTAAGAGCATTTGGGGGCCACAGCTTCAAAATCTACGTCACCGGTGAGCTTGAAGCCCGACTTACGGCTGGCATCAGGTACCCGGGTAGTGCCTACGTCAATCACTACAGCGCCTTCTTTTACCATGTTTGTTTTGACAAAGTGGGGTTGCCCAAGGGCAGCGATGAGAATATCAGCTTCCCGGCATTCTTCCACTAGATTCTGGCTGCGGCTGTGGCATACTGTTACCGTGGCATCACCAGGATAAGCCTTCTGCATCATCAGCGAGGCCATGGGCTTGCCTACAATGTTGCTGCGGCCCAAGACCACACATTTTTTACCCGAAGTTTCGATGTGGTAACGCTTCAGCAGTTCCAGAATACCATTGGGAGTGGCAGAAACATAACACGGTAGACCGATGGACATACGTCCCACGTTGATGGGGTGGAATCCGTCTACATCTTTTCGGTAGTCAATGGTTTCGATGACTTTTTGTTCAGAAATGTGTTTAGGAAGAGGGAGCTGTACGATGAATCCGTCTACATCGGCATCTTCGTTAAGTTCACGTACTTTGGTCAGCAGTTCTTCTTCTGTTACATCTGCTTCGTAGCGGATGAGGCTGGATTTAAACCCGCAGGCTTCGCAGGCTTTCACTTTAGCGGCTACATAGGTCTCGCTACCTCCATCGTGTCCCACCAGGATAGCAGCCAAGTGAGGGCGTTTTCCGCCATTGGCTACTATTTCGGCTACTTCTGCAGCAATTTCCTGCTTTACTTGTTCCGAAATGGCTTTTCCATCAATCAGTTGCATATATTCTATGTTTTAGGGTTAATTTGATCTGTTTTGCGAATGTACTATAATTCGCGAAAGTTACATAATAAAAAAAGGAGAAAGTTTTAAAACTCTCTCCTTTTAGTTGGGTTTATTATCTTCTGAATTTAGGCATCATCATCTTGCTCATTTTTCCGCCGGTCACCATCTTCATCATTTTGCGGGTTTCTTCAAACTGCTTCAGCAGGCGGTTTACCTCTTGGATGCTGGAACCGCTTCCTTTGGCAATGCGCTGGCGGCGAGAACCGTTGATGATTTCAGGGTGTGAGCGTTCCATCGGGGTCATCGAGTAGATGATGGCTTCAATCTTCTTGAAGGCATTGTCGTCAATATCAATGTCTTTGATGGCTTTGCCTACCCCTGGTATCATGGATGCTAGGTCTTTGAGGTTACCCATCTTCTTGATTTGGGCTATCTGGCCGAGGAAGTCGTTGAAGTCGAATTGGTTTTTAGCAATCTTCTTCTGCAGACGTTTGGCTTCTTCTTCGTCATATTGTTCCTGTGCACGTTCTACCAGTGATACGATGTCTCCCATGCCGAGGATACGGTCGGCCATACGCGAGGGATGGAACTGGTCAATGGCTTCGAGTTTTTCGCCGGTACCTACAAATTTGATAGGTTTGTTGACCACGGTGCGGATAGAAAGAGCAGCACCACCTCGGGTGTCACCATCGAGCTTGGTCAGCACTACGCCGTTGAAGTCGAGGCGTTCGTTAAATTCCTTTGCGGTATTAACTGCATCCTGACCAGTCATGGCATCTACCACGAAGAGGGTTTCGTCGGGGTTGATCGCTTTTTTGATGGCTTCGATTTCATTCATCATCTCTTCGTCTATGGCCAGACGTCCGGCTGTATCGACGATGACGAGGTCATAGCCTTTGGCTTTAGCTTCTTGGATAGCATTCTGAGCAATAGATACAGGATCCTTGCTGTCGAGTTCGCTGTACATCGGTACGTTAATCTGCTGAGCCAGTACACGCAGCTGTTCAATAGCAGCCGGACGGTACACGTCGCAGGCTACCAGCAGCGGACGGCGGTTTTTCTTGCTCTTGAGCATGCGTGCCAGCTTACCGGAGAAGGTCGTTTTACCGGACCCCTGCAGACCCGACATGAGGATAACGGCGGGCTTGTTGGTGAGGTTCAGTTCGGCTGTTTCTCCTCCCATTAGTTTGGTCAGCTCATCGTGCACAATTTTTACCATCAACTGGCTGGGTTTTACAGCCGTCAGTACGTTCTGGCCCAGGGCCTTTTCTTTGACCGTGTCTGTGAAGTTTTTAGCTACTTTGTAGTTGACGTCGGCATCAAGCAGGGCTTTGCGTACGTCTTTCAGCGTTTCGGCTACGTTGATTTCGGTGATTTTTCCTTCACCTTTCAGTATTTTGAATGACCGTTCAAGTCTTTCACTTAAATTGTCGAACATAATAAAATGTATTCTTTATAAAATAAGGTATATAATCAGGGTTTAAGAGTTCATGCTCATAAGAAACTCGTTGTTGTCTTTGGTCTTTTCCAGGCGGTCTTTGACAAAGTCCATGGCTTCGATGGGATTCATGTCGGCCAGGTATTTGCGTAAAATCCACATGCGGTCCAGAGTTTGCTTATCCAACAGGAGGTCATCGCGACGGGTGCTGGAAGCTACAATGTTGACAGCCGGGAAGATACGTTTGTTGGACAAGTTGCGGTCGAGCTGCAATTCCATGTTGCCGGTACCCTTGAATTCCTCGAAGATTACTTCGTCCATTTTGGAGCCAGTGTCGATAAGTGCTGTAGCCAGAATGGTGAGCGAACCGCCGCCTTCAATGTTACGGGCAGCTCCGAAGAAGCGTTTAGGCTTGTGCAGCGCATTGGCATCAACACCTCCTGAGAGTACCTTGCCGGATGCAGGTGATACGGTGTTGTAGGCACGGGCTAGGCGGGTGATGGAGTCGAGGAAAATCACTACGTCATGTCCACATTCCACCATGCGTTTAGCTTTTTCCAAGACAATGCCGGCTATTTTTACATGGCGTTCAGCAGGTTCGTCGAAAGTAGACGCAATCACTTCCGCATTGACGGTGCGTGCCATGTCGGTAACTTCTTCCGGTCGTTCATCGATGAGTAGCATAATCATGTACACTTCCGGATGGTTGGCAGCAATGGCATTGGCAATCTCTTTCATCAAGAGAGTTTTACCGGTTTTAGGCTGAGCCACAATCAGGGCACGCTGTCCTTTGCCGATAGGAGCAAAGAGATCAACTACACGAGCTGACAGGGAATCAGAGTATCCGCCTTTGCAAAGATGAAATTTTTCATTCGGGAAGAGCGGTGTGAGGTGCTCAAAGGGTACACGGTCGCGCACATAAGCTGGTTCACGTCCGTTGATTTTAGATACTTTGACCAGAGGGAAGTATTTTTCGCCTTCCTTGGGTGGGCGTATTACACCGTCTACCACATCACCGGTTTTCAAGCCGAAGAGCTTGATCTGCGATTGTGACACATAGATATCGTCGGGCGATGAAAGGTAATTATAGTCGGATGAGCGGAGGAATCCGTAACCATCCTGCATAATTTCCAGTACACCGGTTCCTGTCAGGATATCTTCGAAGTCGTAGACTTTTTCGCGTTCGGCCGGTTTATGGTCGGTAGCCTGTGCATTATTGGAGGTTTCGTTGGCAGGTTGTGGGCCACGCGGTTGGGCAGGACGTGAATTGTTATTATTGTTGTTGTTATTATTGTTGTTGTTATTGCTATTTACAGTATTGCGGTTATCGCGCATATCGCGTACTCGCATGCGCTGGCGTTGGCCATTTTGTGGCTGATTGTTTTGCGGCTGTGTATTTTGTCCCGATGTGGCTGTGCCTTGGGCCGGTGTACCTGCTGTTGGAGTTGGCGGGATGACCTTTGTTGCTTCAAATTTACCTAGCAGTTCCGAAGGAAGCTCTATCTTTTCTGTAGGCAAGTCTTCGATAGGGATGAAATCGTCTAATCCGTCTTGTGCAGTAGCTACAGTTGCTTCATCTTCTTCTTTTTTCACCATGGCTGCTTCTTTCTTCTGACGTGTTTCAGCAGGAGCTGGTTCTTTGACAGCCTTTTCGGTTTTGTTGGCGGCAGTAACGCTTGCTTTTCCCTCTTGAGGATTAGCTTTGGCAGTTACTTGGATTTCCGCATCTGCCTGTTCGGCCGTTTCTTCGGCATTCAGCTGGTCCGTTTTGCTTTTGCGGGGGCGACCCGGCTTACGTTTTGCATTGGCTGCTGCATCTTCTGCAGTTTCCTTGTTGGAGGTATTTGCGCCCTCTTCTTTCTTGAAATCGAATTCAGTCTGTTTGTTTTTATCTGGAGAAACAGCGTTTTTCTCCTCTTTTTCTTTGTTTTTTTTCGCGTTGCTACGCGTTTTTTTGGGCTTTTCAGCCTTTCTTTCTTCTTTCAGTTTGTCGGCTGCTACTTTCTTGGTAGCACCTGCTATGGCTTGTTCGTCCAGTATTTTATAGACAAGCTCTTCTTTTTTTAGTGAATCGGTCTTTTTAATGCCCAATTCTTTGGCAATGGCTTGTAATTCCGGCAAACTTTTGTCGTTTAATTGAATGATGTTATACATACAGTATATATGCGATTGATTTTAAAAATTGTTCTTGAAATTGAAGTGTGGATGCACCGGGAGGTGCAGAGGTTATGCCTTATGTTGACGGGGTGTCAACCACAGGTCCAACGGCACAAAGGTAATTAATTATTTTGATTTTTACCTATACTTAGACTCTTTTTTAGCATTATGTCCTATCTTTGTGGCAAAAAAACAAGATAACCATGAAATTAACAGATATTTATTTGGTTACATTTTCGCCTACGGGTACTTCCCGGAAGGTAGGTGAGGCGATAGTCCGTGGATTGGGGAATACGAATGGTCAGGTGGTAGATCTGACGTATCAGGAAGCTGAAGAACGGGTTTTTCCGCAGGATGCGCTGACGGTTTTTGCTCTGCCGGTGTATGGTGGTCATCTTCCTCCGCTGGCGTTGGAGCGCATGAAGGGTCTTCGTTCGGAGGGCGGTATTGCAGTGGCTGTGGTGGTGTATGGTAACCGGGCGTACGAGCATGCACTGGAACAGCTTGATGCTGTGCTTACAGACCGTGGATTCCGGGTGGTTGCTGGCGGTACGTTTATCGGTGAACACTCTTACAGCCATGATCAGTATCCCATTGCACCTGGTCGGCCGGATGCGGACGATTTGGAGTACGCGCATCTTTTTGGGGAGAAAATCCGTACAAAGGTGGAGATGGCGGCGGACAAGGAGCATCTCTACGGGGTAGATGTGCGTAAAATTCTGCGGCCGCGCCAGCCGTTTATACCTTTGGTGAAATTTTTATATAAAGTGGTGAAATTGCGGAAGAGCGGGCAGCCGTTGCCTCGTACACCGGAAGTAAATGCGGAGGCTTGTACGCATTGCGGTGCTTGTGTAAAGGCTTGTCCTACAGGAGCCATTGTACTGGGCGATGAGTGTCATACGCAGGCGGAGGCCTGCATCCGTTGTTGTGCCTGTGTAAAGAGATGTCCGCAGCACGCACGCTCTTATCATACACCTTTTGCACAACTCCTTTCCGGCAGTTTTCAGCGTGAAAAGGAAAACCGCATCATTCTGTAGGGCTGCGAGTTTTTTTTCTGTCTTTTGTGGAAAAGTATACAGAAAGTATATCAATTATGCTTGCGGTATCATGTGAAAATGCGTCACAAGATCCGCAAGCATGGTATCGGTTTTTAGGAAATAATTTTGATTATCAGAACCTTTTGGGTGTTTTGATCTATTCTGAACCGGTTGTCAATGCGTTCGCCTACCAGCCAGATAATGTCTTTACCGCAGCATAACACCCATTGTTGTTCTTTCTGAAAAAGAGAGAATTTTCGGTCAGTGAGATAGTCACTCACTTTTTTACGTCCTTTCATGCCGAAGGGTACAAAACTGTCGCCAGCCTGATAGCGACGCAGGGTGAGCGGATGTGTGAGTTTGTCTGCATCCAAGCAGGCGGTATGCCGTTCGCGCGGAATGAGAAACGAGGATGTATAGTCTTGGGTCTCGTATTGCAGTTCAGGCGGCAGCACATCCTTTACTTTTTCCAGAATCAATAGTTCGCGGTCTTTCACCAGACGGTAATCGGATGCATGGAATACTTTGCCCGACTGTTGTCCAAGGCTGTGGAAGATGTCCTTGATTTGTGAGGAGTTAAATCCTTTAGGTGAAAGGATTTCGTGCAGCAGCGTGGAGGGTGACGGCTCGTTCATCAGGGCATTGATACGGATGCCTTGCGGTGTGCAAACCCGTAGTTTACCTTCCGTAATGCCTTGCTGATAAATGGAATAGGCTTCGTCTAGATGTTGGGCTGTTTGCAGCAGCGTGGATTGAATCGATGGATTAAGAGTTTGCAGAAATGGCAGGAGATGCAGCCGGATTTTGTTACGCAGAAACTCATCCTGCAGGTTGGTGCTGTCGGTCATGTACGGCTGTTTTAAGTCGTCCAGGTATTGAAGAAGGTCGGCACGCGATAGTAGCAGTAGAGGGCGGATGATGTGTCCGTTTTTCGGGCGGATGCCTCTGAGTCCGTTGAGGCCCGTGCCCCGGATGAGGTTCAGTAACAACGTCTCCACACTGTCGTCCCGGTGATGGGCTACGGCCACAGCTTGAGCCTCTCTGCTGAGGCGCAGTTCTTCAAACCACGCATAGCGCAGTTCTCGGGCAGCCATTTCAATGGAAATACGTCGTCTGGCAGCTTCTTCTTCCGTGCGGAAATGTACTACATGCAGAGGCACCTCCAGTTGTTGGCATAGCTGGCGGACAAAAGCCTCGTCCCGGTCAGACTCTTCACCTCGCAAGTGAAAATTACAGTGTGCTGCTTCGCAGGTATAGCCCAATTCCAGTAACAGGTGCAGCAGAGCCACCGAATCAGCTCCTCCGCTCAATGCCACCAATATTTTATCGTCCGGTTGGAGTAGTTGCTCTTTCTTAATATATTGTTTAACCTTTTTCTTGATCATTCTCCTAAATAATTCTTTATTATCGTTACACAAAGTCATTCTTTCCCCTGCTCTCTGCTTACTTTTGGAAAGACGTGTAGGGGTATTCTTTTTTATGGTATGCTCATGAGTCATTAGAAAGGATTCTTCCTTTCCTCTCATTAAACATGTGATTTTTCAGCGCTTTCACTTTCATTCATTAAAACGATTTGTATCACTTTACAAAGTTACGATAGTCTGCGGTATTATTTCGTGCTCCGGTCTTTTTTTTCATCTTCTTGTTATTATTAACCTGTATGGACGGCATATTTCGTCTTTCCGGTTTATTTTTTCACCGTGTTATTTAAAAACAATCTAAATTGTTTGTAGCTTTTAGAGGAATCTGTATCTTTGCGGCGATATTTAGAAGGTATAAGAAAATCAGAATAATATGCGACTGTCCGAATTGAAGACCGGTGAGAAAGGGGTCATTGTAAAGGTGTTGGGACATGGAGGTTTCCGCAAACGGATTGTGGAGATGGGCTTCATCAAAGGGAAAAGTGTGGAGGTGATTCTGAACGCTCCCTTGAAAGATCCGATAAAATATAAAGTGATGGGCTATGAAATCTCTCTGCGCCGGCAAGAGGCAGAGATGATTGAAGTGGTGGGAGAAACTGAGATGAAAGAACGGGCGGTGGAACCGGATTTTCACCGGGGTATGGCGGAAGATATCTGTCTGTCGGAAGCAGACATGAAACGTATTGCCTTGGGAAAACGGCGTACCATCAATGTGGCACTGGTGGGTAATCCGAACTGTGGTAAAACGTCGCTTTTTAATATTGCTTCGGGGTCGCACGAGCATGTAGGTAACTACAGTGGGGTAACGGTGGATGCCAAGGAAGGATATTTTGAGTTTCAAGGATACCACTTCCGCATCGTAGACCTTCCGGGCACTTACTCACTTTCGGCTTATTCTCCCGAAGAAATCTATGTGCGCAAGCACATTATCGATGAAACCCCTGATATCATTATTAACGTGGTGGATGCTTCGAACCTGGAGCGGAATCTGTACCTTACTACACAGCTCATTGATATGAATGTGCGCATGGTGATAGCGCTGAATATGTATGATGAACTGGAAGCCAACGGAGATAATTTGGATTATGTGAAACTGGGCGAGTTGACAGGTGTGCCGATGGTGCCTACGGTTTGCAAGCAGCAGAAGGGGATTGATACACTTTTCCACGTTATCATTGGCTTGTATGAAGGGGGAGACTTCCTTGATCAGAAGGGGAAGGTGCGGGCGGATATCCTAAATGATCTTCGGCATTGGCACAAAGAATATGTGCCCGACCATGATTTCGGTACGCATAAGGAGGAAGATGAACATCCGCGCGGTTTTTACCGTCATATTCATATTAATCATGGACCGGAGCTGGAACGCAGCATTGAGGAAGTAAAGAGAGCCGTAGGGCAGAATCAGGGCATCCGGCACAAATATTCCACCCGTTTTTTGGCTATTAAACTGCTGGAAAATGACAAAGATCTGGAACGTTTGATAAAGGAATTGCCCAATGGTGATGAGATTCTGGCGATACGCGATCGGGAAGAGCAGCGCTTGTATCCTCTTTTGGGTGAAGACAGTGAGCAGGCCATTACGGATGCCAAATACGGTTTTATAGCAGGAGCATTGAAAGAAACCTTGCAGGTGAACCAGCAGGACGATAAAGAGCATGTGACGCGGGTTATCGACTCCATTGTGACGCATCGTATTTGGGGTTATCCTATCTTCTTTTTCTTTCTTTATATTATGTTTCAAGGTACTTTTGTACTGGGCGAATATCCCATGATGGGGATTGAATGGCTGGTAACTGCCTTGGGAAATGTGATTCAGGAACAAATGGCTGCAGGCCCGCTGAAGGATATGCTGATAGACGGCATTATAGGCGGTGTGGGTGGCGTCATTGTGTTTTTGCCCAATATCTTGATTCTTTATTTCTTTATTTCACTGATGGAAGACTCTGGGTATATGGCCCGGGCGGCTTTTATCATGGATAAGATTATGCATAAGATGGGGCTGCACGGCAAGTCATTTATCCCTTTGATTATGGGATTCGGCTGTAACGTGCCGGCTGTTATGGCATCGCGTACCATTGAAAACCGAAAAAGCCGTCTTATTACGATGCTCATCAATCCGCTGATGTCATGTAGCGCCCGTCTTCCCATTTATTTAGTTTTGATTGGGGCTTTCTTTCCACATCATGCCAGCTTGGTATTGCTGCTGATTTACAGTATTGGCATTGTACTGGCCATTGTGGTGGCGCGTATTTTCAGCCGTTTTCTGGTAAAAGGCGATGATACTCCGTTTGTGATGGAACTGCCGCCTTACCGGATGCCGGCTTCACAAAGTATCTTGCGCCATACTTGGGAAAAGGGAGCACAGTATCTCCGGAAGATGGGAGGGATTATTATGGTGGCTTCTATTGTAATCTGGGCGCTAGGGTATTATCCGAATCATGAGGCGTATGCAACGCAAGCCCAACAGCAGGAAAACTCATATATCGGTCAAATAGGAAAGGCTATTGAGCCGGTCATCGAGCCGTTGGGGTTTGACTGGAAACTGGGTATCGGCATACTTTCAGGGGTAGGTGCCAAGGAATTGGTGGTAAGTACGCTGGGGGTACTTTACACAAATGATGCAGAGGCGGATTCGTTGAACTTGGGGCATCGTATGCCTATCACGCCGCTGGTAGCTTTTTGCTACATGGTTTTTGTGTTGATTTATTTCCCTTGTATCGCTACACTGGCAGCTATCAAGAGCGAGTCAGGCAGTTGGAAGTGGAGTTTATTTGCTGCATTTTATACTACGGCCTTGGCTTGGGTAGTATCATTTATTATCTATAACATAGGAGGATGGTTATTATGAGTAATTGGCAAGAATGGGGAGTAGCTCTGATTTTATTGGTATGTGCTGGACGCATTGTATTTACTCTCTTCTCTTTTTTTAGAAAAAACGAAAAAAAAAGCAACCCCTGCCAATCGTGTATAAGTGCTTGTGGTTTAAGGTCTTCGTATAAAGAGAAACGAGTTTCTTGTGGAGTGGTGAACAAAAAAATAAAATAAAAAGTAGGAAATAATTTGGTAGTTCAAAAAAAAGCGCTACCTTTGCATCGCAATTGAGAAACAAAGCGTTCTTAAAAAAGATTGGTACCTTGGATGAGTGGCTTAGTCAGCGGTCTGCAAAACCGTGTACGGCGGTTCGAATCCGCCAGGTACCTCCACATAGCGTAAATGCCCTGCCTTGAAAAAGGTGGGGCATTTGTCGTTTATTGGCTCAAGCAGTTAACCTCTTTGTCGATTTTTGATAACTCAGTGCAAAAACGTCCCGGTGGCTCCCATGTAAAAAAAAGTGGTACACCTGAAATTCAAGTGTACCACGGTTGCCTTTGTCAGAGGCTGCGATGAATGACATTTGAAAGAGCCGAAAGGCGTTGTCCAAGATCACCTATTGAATCGGCTAATATCTTCAGCTCCGCTTCGGTAAATTTTATCGCTTTCCCGTGCACCAGATTACCATTCAAACGTTGGTAAAACCAAGAGCTGCTTTTGCCAAAATATTTTTTTGAGAGAGCTGATACGGATATCAGCGGCAACACATCTTCTAATTGTTCCCTCGGAGCTATCTTTTTTTCTGTGTATGGGCTTCGTGCGCTGTCTGATGCAGAGAGGCGAAGTCTTCTTCAATCGCTTTGAATACGATTTCCTTATCATCTTCGTTCAATCCGTTGAGGAAGTGTTCCAATGCTTCATCGGCACGGACACGGTCTTCACCGGTGCTGTGCATGCTTAATTCTTTCAGTCTGAAATATTCCTTTCGTATATCCATATCATAAGTATTTTGAGGTTTCCTTTCTGCAGCTGACTCAATCGTTTGATTTCTTTTTTCAACCGTTCGATTTTTTTTATTTTAGTCGTGTAGTGCTCTTTGCTTTGAAGAAACGGAGGATGAATATGGTGGTTATTATCATCAATATGGTGCATAGGATTGTTCCTTCAAAACCAAAATCTTTCCCACTCAGCATTTCAGGTCCTGAATAGCTTAGGGTAATAGCCGATTCTCCCAGTTTCATACCGCTCACACCATATCCTAATACAGGTCCCTGCAGCCAGTTCCAAAACCAATGCAGAAAGATGGGAAACCACAGATTGTGTGTATAGATATAAGAAGCGCCTAGCAGGATACCTGCCAGAATTAAGTTGATAAAGGGTAGCCATGAAAAATTGGGATTAAATAAATGCAGGCAAGAGAATAGTACGGCGGAAAGGAGCAGGGCAGTAAATCTGGATATTCCTTGATGAAGCATATGGCCAAGGATGATGCCGCGCACTAAGGCTTCTTCATAGACGGCTACCAGGAAAAATAGGATCCATGTGGTTAGCAGCGATGCCCACGGCCCTTGCACGGTTTCTACATGAATCCAGCCTGCTGCCCATGACACAGCAAATCCTGTTCCAAAGAGCAGGAGGGCTGTCAGAAATCCGCCAGCCATTTCTTTGGCTCTGCCTGTAGTTGAAAATCCAATATCTGCAAGAGTAAATACATGTAGTTTTTTCAGAGAAAAATAAGTGACCAGTAGTATCAGTAGGGCTTTCAGCTGTTCTAGAATCAGTTGCCAGATGCCATTTAGTGAAAGGTTGGTAATTTCTACTATAAACTCTAGTAGAAAGGCATAGATGAGGTATATAAACACAAAAAGTGACAGGGTGCGTAACATAAGCCAGCCCGGTTTCATTTTTTCTATTCTATTCATAGCTCGTTATTTTTTTAGTTGATTAACAGGCAGCAAATATAAGGATAATCTTGGTCAATTTAAACAATCTTCCTGTATTTTACTATTGTTATGGTATACATTTCATGATTTTCATCTTTCACCATTCACCTTAAAAATTCTGATAATCAATGAATATGGGTGAAGGATAGAATAAAAGAATAGAGTTTTGCCTCACTGCTTCTTCAGGAATTAGTGTATTACTTTCCAGGAATTAGTCCATTATTTCCCAGGAATTAGTCTGCTAAAGTACAGCCAGAATTTTATAAAGTACAGCTAGAATTTTGTAAAGTACCATGAGGATTTTGTCCACTTTCATCAGAGATGAACCAAGAGTCATCAAAGGTCTGAAAAAAACACCCTTCACCCGCTTTACACTGATTATCAGTAAAGAATGGGTGAAGGGTGAAAGGTGAAACGAGCGTAAATATATGCTATTTAGGTGCTTTCACACTTAGTTTCACCAAGTAGTCATAGTGTTTTCCTTCTTTCACCAGTGCTGCTTCAAAACCGTTTTCTGCGGCATAGAGCGAGAGGGTTTGGAAGTCCACATAGAGCCAGTCAAAGGGGTCGCCTTTTATCTGTTGGTACTGCATCTGAAAATCTACTTCGCCATAATAGTCTCCGGCCAGATCGATGACCATACTGCCGTCTTCCTCTTCAAAGAGATAGCGGAGATCGCTCGAATCCATGTAGATGCAGCCTTCCGGACTGAGCAGTTGTTTCATCTTTCGGAAGAAGGCTGGCATATTCTCCAATTTACCGATGATGCCCGATCCGTTCATCAACATCAGGATGGTGTCGTATTGTCCACAAAAGGATTCATCGAACAGATTTTTCTGATGTGCCTGACGCACCCCCCGTTTCTTCATGGTAGCTACAGCCAATGGAGAAATATCAATGGCTTCTACCTCCTTGCCGGCTTCTTGCAGCGCCAGGGAGTGACAGCCGCTGCCGGCACCCACATCCAGTATTCTGCCGGTGGCCAGGTCTAGAGCCGTTCGCTCTAAGGCCGACATGCCTGTCCGGGTTCGAAACAGTTCCTTGACAGGGATTTCATCCTCATCAAACTGTGAGGAAAAGACCCGGAGTTTATCAGCTTTCTGGCGGTGTGCATAATCAGCGATAGCTGCTCCCATCGGGTCTTTTTCCGCTAAAAGTAATTCAGTGTTCAGCATACGTTGTTATTTCTTGTGCCGGTTGGCCCGTTTCCGTCGGATTTCCGCTTTCATCTTGGCAGCACCCGAGCCGTGCAGTCCGGTAATATACGTTTTCTTTTTTGCTTTCGTTTTAATTTTGTTTTCTTCTTTGGGCTTGTCTTTCTTTCCTTTAAAAACAATGCCGCCCATCATAGCGTCTTCAATACTCATAATGTTTTTGCTTTGATTATTTCTCCAATATACATACGGGGTTGTCCTTCCAGCGGCGCTTGTGAAGGGATTTTTTTACATTCCAGAATGACCGAAGGTTTGTCCTGACCGTTCGGATAGAAGCGCACGGTGTAGGTATCGGCTTTTTCCAGCGCTTCGTAAGGCTGGTCGGGGGTCAGGAAACTGAAGATGACTGTCTTTCCAGACATATTGCCCAGTGAACCGCCTGCGTTGGCTGTCATCAAGGTGCGGTTGAATTCATCGTTTCCGATGACCAAAACCAGTTTGCCAGCTCCCATTCTGATTAAATCACCGGAGAGTTCGTTCGGTGCCACCTCTTTATAGACAGCTGCAGCCGGAGTAGTCTCAGCAGGGGTGCTCGGAGTCTTCGCAGGAGCAATGGCGATCACAGAGTTAGAGGCCGGAGTGGTCTTTTCCACTTTGGGGGATGGAGCAGCTTGGGCGGTAACCTCCTGACTTCTGCTTAAGGCAGCCGTCAGTTCTGCGCCTAATTCATCGGCGAAATCTACGGTTTTCTTACGCCATTTTGCCAGGCCGCGCACCAGTTTGGTTTTTGCTTTATTGAGAGCATACTTGTCAACAATCCATTCTTCGGCATTGTATTTTTCTTCTCCTTCCCGGTATTCGAAACGGATTTTTTCCAAATCGAGCAAGCATTTTTCCGGTTGGCAGGTAGCTGTCAGCTGGTATTTAATCAGCGTACGGTCGAGCGACAAGGCCGAGGATTGGAATACAATCCATTCTTCGCCCAATCCTACCACCTGTCCCTTTTCGGCATTGGTAAACACGATGCGGCTGATATTCCGGTTATTTTTCATATGTTGATCCATCCAGGTTTTTACCCGGTCAAAGACTTCCTGCTGGCTCATGCCGGGAATACTGAATTCTTTGCTGAATACCACTTTCCCTTCTACCATAGGCACGGCTCCTGCCAAGTAATAACTGTCTTCATGATTGTATTTTTTTTCTTTCTCCTGTGCGTTCATACTGGGTATGAGGCAGCACAGTAAGATGAATAGGGTCGCTAATTTTTTCATAATCTTATAATTTATGTATTAATATCTAACAGGTCTCTGTAATTTTATCGCAATATTACGAAAAACCCTTCACATAGATTCTAGTTTCTTTATTATTTTATGAAAAATTGCGTTTCCTGCGAGTCTTAAAAATGGCTTGCGAATGTCTCTGTGTGTTTGTTTTTTAAAGATGTTTCAAACGAAACCATTTATTTTTTAATCATTTTTTTATATAAAATGGCAATTTTCTGCACAATAATATTGGAGGTGTGCAATTTTGTTGTACCTTTGCGCCCCGAAACCATTAAAAAAGATTTAGATGAGAAAAAAATTATGGATTGGCATTGCGATGCTAATCGTTTCAATCCCAACTTTCGCGGGTGATTATTTGACAAATACCAATCAGCATGCCGCTTTTCTGCGTAATGTGGCCCGTGGTGCTTCCATCGATGTAGACGGTGCGTATTATAATCCGGCCGGTTTGGCTTTTCTCCCGAAAGACGGTATTCAACTCTCTCTGACTGTGCAAAGCGCATTCCAGACACGCGACATTGCTGCTACCAGTTCGTTGTGGACGATGGATGGCAAAAATTCCACTCGTTATTATGAAGGAAAGGCTTCAGCTCCGGTGATTCCTTCTATTCATGGAGTATGGAAGACGGGTAAGTGGGCTGTTTCCGGTTTCTTCGGTATCACCGGTGGTGGTGGTAAGGCTTCTTTCGATAGTGGTCTGCCGATGTTCGATGCCGGAGCTATCGGTTTGGTAACGAAAGAAAGTAACGGTTTGCTGAAACCTCATATGTATGATATCAATTCTGCCATGGAAGGTCGTCAGTATATTTTCGGTGCTCAATTGGGCTTGAGCCGTCAGATCAATGAGCATGTGGCAGTGTACCTGGGTGCCCGTATGAATTATTTCTCGGGTGGTTATAAAGGTTTCTTGAACGTAGGTCTGAAAGAGGGGGTAGCAGAAGGTATTGCCAAGCAGATGATTGGTCAGCTGGTGCAGGGAGGTATGCCTCTGGAACAGGCTCAGCAGGTGGTTCAGCAAAAAGCCGGTGAACTGATGAATAAATTGAACCAATCTAAAATCGAACTCGACTGTGACCAGACGGGTTGGGGATTGACTCCGATTATCGGAGTGGACGTGAAGTTCGGTAAATTGAATCTGGCTGCCAAGTATGAGTTTAAGGCTAATATGAATATTGAAAACGACACTCGTACGCTGAATTATCCGTCAGGAGCTGAAGCTTTTATGGCTCCCTTTAAGGATGGGGTGAATACTCCGAATGATATTCCTTCTTTCTTGTCAGTAGCAGCTGCTTATGAATTTTTGCCTTGTCTGCGTGCATCAGTGGAATATCATTTCTTTGACGACAAGAATGCCGGTATGGCAGGAGGTAAGGAAAAGGCACTGACACATGGTACTCACGAATACCTGGCCGGTATTGAATGGGATATTGATAAATTTATGACAGTGAGTGGCGGTTTCCAGAAAACAGACTATGGATTGAGCGATGCTTTCCAAGGGGATACCAGTTTTTCTTGTGATTCTTACTCCTTGGGTTTTGGTGCCCGTCTGAATCTGACTAAGAATCTGGCTGTGGATGTAGCTTACTTTTGGACTAAGTACAGTGATTATACCAAGGAGGAACCACGCGGTACTACGCTGCAAGCGATGGGATTGCCGACTGCTGGCGATCAGGATGTGTACAGCCGCAGCAACAAGGTGTTTGGTGTGAGTGCCATCTATAAATTCTGATTTCATAATCCACTTTTTATATTTAATTAATGCCAGCCGCCTCGGAATTTTCTTTTTTCCGGGGCGTTTTTTTTGGCAGTATGCATAAATAGATGTATCTTTGCCGCCCAATAAAAAACATGTGATGCCGTGAATAGCGGTCGTGTATTCTAGAACACCACGTAAAAAACAGGAGTTATGAAGCAACAAGTATCCGTACCTTTTATGCTGTTGGGCATTTTGTTTAATGTCTGTCTTATTGCAGCCAATCTTCTTGAAACCAAAGTGATTCAGATCGGCGGACTGTCAGTCACTGCTGGATTGCTGGTTTTTCCTATATCGTACATTATCAATGATTGCATTGCTGAAGTGTGGGGCTTCCGTAAGGCGAGGCTTATAATCTGGAGTGGCTTTGCTATGAATTTTTTTGTAGTATCGCTGGGCCTGATTGCGGTGGCATTGCCTCCAGCACCTTTTTGGGAAGGGGCTGCCCATTTCAATTTTGTCTTTGGCATGGCTCCGCGTATCGTAGTGGCCAGTCTGACAGCTTTTCTTGTAGGTTCTTTTCTGAATGCCTATGTCATGAGTAAGATGAAGTTGGCCAGTGGAGGCCGGCATTTTTCGGCGCGTGCCATCTGGTCGACGGTAGTTGGCGAAACAGCCGATTCACTGCTGTTTTTTCCCATTGCTTTCGGTGGTATCATTGAGTGGCCGGAACTGATGATGATGATGGGGCTGCAGATTGTATTGAAATCGCTCTATGAAGTTCTGGTGCTGCCGGTTACGATCCGAGTGGTTCATGCCGTGAAGCAGATTGACGGAAGTGATGTATATGACGAAGGAATTTCTTATAAGTTTTGGAAAATCAGTGAAATATAATAATGAATAGAGAAACTGCATTGGTGGTATTCAGTGGTGGACAGGATTCTACCACATGCCTGTATTGGGCCAAAAGGGAATTTAAAAAAGTGTATGCGCTTAGTTTTCTGTATGGCCAGAAGCATGAAAAGGAAGTGGAACTGGCCCGTGAGATAGCGCTTCGGGCGGAGGTGGACTTCCGCGTAATGGATGTGTCGTTTATTGCCGGGTTAGCGCATAATTCGCTCACGGATTCGTCTATGCAGATGGATGAAGAAAAACCCGAAGGCGGTGTGCCGAATACCTTTGTGCCGGGACGCAACCTCTTTTTTCTGAGCATTGCGGCGGTGGTAGCCCGTGAATTAGGCGTGAATCATTTGGTTACCGGAGTTTCGCAAACCGATTTCAGTGGATACCCGGACTGTCGGGACTCTTTTATCAAGTCACTCAATGTTACCTTGAATTTGGCTATGGATGAGCAATTTGTAATTCACACGCCGTTGATGTGGATTGATAAGGCCGAGACCTGGGCGCTGGCCGATGAACTGGGGGTACTCGATTTGATACGACACCATACACTGACCTGTTACAACGGAATCCCCGGAGATGGCTGTGGGCATTGCCCGGCTTGTACGTTGCGCCGGCAGGGATTGGAGAAATATTTGGCTAATAAAAAATAGAATCAGTAGATATGACAGAATTAAAAGATCAGCTGTCCTTATTGGGCAGAAAGACGGAGTACCGGCAGGATTATGCTCCCGAAGTGCTGGAAGCATTCGACAACAAACATCCGGGTAATGACTATTGGGTGCGTTTTAACTGTCCGGAGTTTACCAGCCTTTGTCCCATTACCGGGCAACCTGATTTTGCGGAAATCCGCATCAGCTACATTCCCGATGTGAAGATGGTAGAAAGCAAGAGTTTGAAACTGTATTTGTTCAGCTTCCGTAATCATGGTGCTTTTCATGAAGATTGCGTGAATATCATCATGAAAGACTTGATACAGCTGATGAATCCGAAATATATTGAAGTGACGGGTTATTTTACGCCGCGCGGGGGGATTTCCATTTATCCGTATGCCAATTATGGCCGTCCGGGAACGAAATACGAACAGATGGCTGAGCAGCGGCTGATGAATCGCGAGTGAGCGAAGGTGTCCGTTTTTTCTATCCGAAAATGTACAGGAGTGTCCGATATCGGACACTCCTTTTTTTATATCTGCCTGAATATCAGTATTACTTGTTTTTGGCATGGATTTGGCAGAGAAGGAAGCAAATAAACGATGTCAATTTAAAAATTAGATGATACTATGGATAGAGAAATTCCTAAAGAGGTGCGTCAGAAAGAGCGAAATAAGAAGTTGATGCGATATGGCATCTGGGCCGTGGGAGGTGTGGTGGTTATCAGTGTGCTGGTTTCGCTGATGCGTACGGGAGTCAAGGAGAAAGACCTGGTGTTTTCTACCGTGAGCCAGGGTACCATTGAGGTAAGTGTCAGTGCGTCGGGCAAGGTGGTGCCGGCTTTCGAGGAGATTATCAATTCGCCCATCAATACGCGGATTGTGGAGGTGTATAAGAAGGGAGGCGACAGTGTGGAGGTGGGTACCCCCATACTGAAGCTGGATTTGCAGAGTGCGGAAACGGATTATAAGAAGATGCTTGACGAGGAACAGATGCGCAGCTACAAGCTGAAGCAGCTGCAGGTGAATAATCAGACGAAGCTCAACGACCTGCAGATGCAGATCAAGGTGTCAGCTATGAAACTGAACCGCATGAAGGTGGAGTTGCGCAACGAGCGTTACTTGGATAGTCTGGGTTCGGGGACTACCGACAAGGTGCGGCAGGCGGAGCTGAGTTACAACGTGGCTCAGTTAGAGTATGAACAGCTGAAGCAGCAGTATGCCAATGAAAAGGAGGTGCTGGCAGCAGAATATAAAGTACAGGAGTTGGAGTTCAGTATCTTCCGCAAGGGCTTGGCAGAGATGAAGCGCACGCTCGACGATGCGCAGGTGCGTTCGCCGCGGAAGGCCATTCTGACGTATCTCAATAATCAGATCGGGGCACAGGTGGCCGAAGGCAGTCAGATAGCCATCATCTCCGATTTGAGTCATTTTAAGGTAGAGGGCGAGATTGCCGATACCTATGGCGACCGCGTGGCAGCCGGTGGAAAGGCCATTGTCAAAGTGGGCGGCGAGAAGCTGGAAGGCATGGTGAGCAGTGTAACGCCGCTTTCCAAAAACGGGGTGATTTCATTTACTGTGCAGCTGCAGGACGACAGTCACCGCCGCTTGCGTTCGGGCTTGAAGACGGATGTCTATGTGATGAATGCGGTGAAGGAGGATGTGATGCGCCTGGCCAATGCCAGCTATTATGTGGGTCGTGGGGAGTATGAGCTCTTTGTGCGTACCTCAGACAGCGAACTGGTGAAACGCAAGGTGCAGTTAGGCGACAGCAACTTTGAGTTTGTGGAGGTGGTGAGTGGCTTGCAGCCGGGCGACCGGGTGGTGGTGAGTGACATGAGCCAGTATCGGAATAAGAGTAAGCTGAAGGTGAAGTGATAGGAGGAAAAATATATGTGGAAACTTTATTTTAAACAGGCTTGGCAGATGATGAAGCAGCAACGGCTGTTCAGTGCATTGTATATCTTGGGTACGGGCTTGGCCATTGCCATGACACTGGTGGTGGTGCTTATTTACTATGTCAAGATAGCCCCTATCTATCCGGAGGTGAACCGGGGCCGTACGCTGTATATCCAAACCATCAGCTTTAAGAAGGATGGCTCACAATGGCAGAATGCTGCTTCTTATCAGGCGGTGAAGGAGTGGTTTTATCCCCTGAAAAATGCGCAGGCAGTGTCGGCTTCGCTGATGGATCAACGGTCGGAAAACAGCTACATCCAGCCGGAAGACAGGAGTGGTGATTTCAAGGTGAAGACCCAATTTGTAGATCCCGCTTTCTTCCGTATTTACGAATTCAGCTTCTATGAGGGGGGACCCTTTACGGAAGCTGAGTGGCAGGGCGGACTGCCAGTGGCGGTGATTACCGATGCTTTGGCCAAGCGGTTGTTTGGTACGGCAACCGGAGTTGCAGGCCGCCGTTTCTCCATGAATTTTGTGGAATACCGTGTAGGCGGCGTGGTGCGTGCTGCGAGCTACCTCACTTCCGATTCGTTTGCCGATGTGTATCTGCCTTATACCGTTGTTCCCGGATACGACCAGGCGCGGATGCCTCAGTTGACTTATATAGGACCTTTCGACCTGACTTTCCTGGTGAAAGACGATGCACAGGCCGAGGCTTTGAAGCAGGAGGTGAGCGAATTGGTGCGGAAAATTAATCTGCAGTTGGGAGAGGCCGGTTGGCAGGTGAATCTGTATAACCAGCCGCGTACGCATCTGACTAAGGTGTTCCAGTCTTGGGTGCAGGATGAGTTTGATGCTTGGGCCACGGCACGTCAGTTACTGTTGATCGTGTTGGTGCTTTTGCTGGTACCTTCGCTCAATCTGAGCGGCATGATAGCCAGCCGCATGGAAGGACGTCTGGCAGAGATGGGCGTACGCAAATCGTTCGGGGCCAGCCGGAAGGTACTGCTGAAGCAGGTGATGTGGGAGAATCTTTTGCTCACTTTGCTGGGCGGTGCCTTGGGACTGGTTCTCTCTTGGCTGGCGGTGTATGCGGGACGCGACTGGGTGTTTATGATGATGGACGACTGGGCTATCCTGGCTCCCGCTGAGGTAGAGGTGGCGCTGTCGGCCGACATGCTGTTGGCTCCTCTGGTATTCCTGGCAGCGTTGTTAGTGTGTCTGTTCATCAATGTGCTGTCGGCTTTGATTCCGGCCTGGCATTCGTTGCGTGAGCCCATAGTGAAATCGTTGAATGAAAAATTATAGATAGAGGAGGAGCATCTTATGAAATTGATTTGGAAAAGTTTATGGGCACGCCGTCGTCGCAATGCCTGGTTGCTGGCCGAACTGGTGCTGGTGAGTGTGGTGTGTTGGGTGGTGTTTGACCCCGTGATTGTGATGACGTACGACCGCCGGATGATTCCCCTGGGTTATGAGGCCCCTCGCCTCTGCATGGTGTCGCTGGCCAAGCAGGAACCACAGTCGCCGGGCTATGAGGCAGCCGCCGAAGATTCGGCCCGCCTGGTGGATGATTACCTGAACCTGGTGCGGATGGCGGCCGGTTTTGAAGGGGTGGAGCGCACGGCTCCTGTCTTGGGTTTTGTTTATCCCAATTCTATGGGTACCATGCAGACGGGCTATGCGCCCGAAGGCGACTCTCTTCCTTGTGCCATGATGGGTAATGGCTTCCTGCCGCATACGGGCTTTTTCGAGACCTACGGTTTTCAGCCGGGACCGGGAAGGACTCTTGCCGAACTGTCGGATTATCCCTACGGTCCCGATGACTTGGTCATCAGTGAAGAAACAGCTCTTCTTTGTTTCGGTACGAAGCATGGACAAGGCAGGCGTTTTTATGAACAGCACAAACGGAAGGATGCAGCCGGACAAGTGTATGTAGATACTAACTATCTGTCTGTGGTGGGCACGGTGGGCAATTTCAAGCAGCGTAGCTATGCCCGCCCTGTGCCGATGATGTTCGAACCGATTTTATCGATTGATGTGACCGATATTCCTACCGATGCCCGTATCCTCGTCCGATTGAAAGAGGGTGTCAGCATGGATCGCTTTCTGCACGATTTTCGTCCGTGGATGGTGAGTCGGCTGAAAGCCGGCAATCTCTACGCCCGCGGGGTGCAATCGTACGAGGAGTTGATTGCCGAGGGCGAACGAGCTATTTCCGATCCCATCTATTACCGCAACCTATCGCTGGCCTTCTTTTTCCTTATCAATCTGTGTCTTGGGGTATTGGGTACCTTTTGGCTGCAGACCCGCACGCGCCGCGAGGAAGTGGGCATCATGCTGTCCTTTGGTGCTACGCCCGCACGCATTGTCCGCCAGCTTATGGGTGAGGGAATGCTGCTGACCTTCTGTGCCTCGATGCTCGGTTCTCTGCTCTACTTGGGTTATGCCTGGAATGAAGGATTCAGCAACGGTACCAGCGAGAACTATCTGAATACGGTCTCTAACTGGGTGAATGATTTTGCCTGGCATTTTGGAGTGGTGTCTGTTGTCATCCTGCTCATCCTCTGGGTCGTGGTGCTGCTGGGTATCTACCTGCCGGCCCGCCACATCAGCCGGGTGCCGCCTACCGAGGCATTGCGCGATGAATAAATGAATATATTATCATAGAATACTAACTGTTAAAACGATCAAAGATTATGATTAAGTTAATGAATATCAGCAAGATTTTTCGTACTGATGAAATAGAAACGGTGGCTTTGGAAAATGTAAACATTGAAGTACCTCAAGGGGAATTTCTCAGCATCATGGGGCCTTCGGGCTGCGGTAAATCGACTTTATTGAATATCATGGGATTACTGGATACACCCACTAGTGGCACCATTGAACTGGCGGGTACCCGGGTGGAAGGTTTGAAAGACAAGGAACTGGCGGCTTTCCGCAACCGGAACTTAGGGTTTGTGTTTCAGTCGTTCCACCTTATCAATTCGCTCAATGTACTCGACAATGTGGAACTGCCCTTACTTTATCGGAATGTATCGGCCAAAGAACGCCGTGAGCGGGCGGAAGAGGTACTTCGTAAAGTAGGTATGTCGCATCGCATGCGTCACATGCCCACCCAGCTATCAGGCGGTCAGTGTCAGCGTGTAGCCATCGCCCGTGCCATCATCGGCAATCCGGCCATTATCCTGGCCGATGAGCCCACCGGTAACCTCGATTCCAAGATGGGAGCGGAAGTGATGGAGTTGCTGCATCAGTTGAATCAGGAAGACCAGCGTACCATTGTCATGGTGACACACAATGCTGACCAGGCCAAGCTGACAGACCGTACGCTGTCTTTCTTCGACGGACACCTCATCGGAGAGACCTTGAACAGAAACGAGGTGTTGGCTCATTGATTCCATCTTGAAATGAATCAACTGAAGATTTAAAAAGCAATGAGTATGAAACAACTATTCAAACAAGCCTGGGCACAGCTCAGACAGCAGCCTATCATCAGTGCGGTGAGTGTGGCAGGTACGGCCCTGGCCATCTTCCTCATTATGCTGGTGGTGATGATGCAGCAGGTAAAGACCGCCCCCTTTGCACCGGAGAGCAATCGCGACCGCTTTCTGCACGTAAAGATGGGCAGCATCACCCATAAGGCATGGGGAGCTGACAACAGCAGCAACGGGGCGTGGAGTGTGCATGCGCTGCAGGATATCTATAAGCCGATGAAAACCCCTGAGGCGGTGACAATCTATACTTATATGACCATGAGTACGCCGGTCAGCCTACCGGGAGAACCCTCGTTTGCGGTGGATATATTGGAAACCGATGCCGACTTCTGGCGGGTGTTCGACTTTGCTTTTCAGCAAGGAAAACCCTATGATGAGGCTGCGTTTACGGCCGGTCAGCCCGTGGCAGTGCTTACAGAAAGCGTGGCCCGCCGCCTGTTTAGTACTACGGATGTAGTGGGAAAAGAATTTCTCTTGGCTTATGTGCCTTACCGTGTAGCCGGGGTGGTGAAGGATGTCAGTACGCTGGCCAGTATCGCTTATGCACAGGTGTGGATTCCCTATACTTCTACCAATCAGGTATACAATACCTGGGAAAGCGACTTGATGGGAATGATGTCTTGCACCATCCTGGCCAAGGACCCCGCTGATTTTCCCGCTGTCCGCGAGGAAGCCCTCCGACGGTTGGAAGCCAAAAATAAAAGCCTGGAAGAAACAGGCTATGCTTACATCAACCGCAACCGCCCTTATACGCAGGAGAAAGATGTGCTGGCTTTCGGAGCCAATTATGAGCCTGATGTAGAGGCCGACCGCCGGCAGCGGTGGATGATTTACCTCATTCTGCTCATTGTACCGGCCATCAATCTGAGCAGCATGACGCAGAGCCGTCTTCGCCAGCGGGTCAGCGAGATAGGGGTGCGGCGAGCTTTTGGTGCTACGCGTGCCGAACTGATGGGACAGCTTTTGGGCGAGAATCTGATAGTTACCTTATTGGCAGGGCTGTTCGGTCTTTTGCTGAGTATTCTTTTTGCCTATGTGGGCAGTGAGTTTCTTTTTGCCCAGGAGTTCAGCTATACGCTGGCACCGCCCACCGTGGATGCCTCCATCCTGATTCAGCCTTCTACCTTCCTTATGGCCTTGGCCTTCTGTTTTGTGCTGAATCTGCTGAGTACCGGTATTCCGGCGTGGCGGGCTTCGCGGATGAAGATTGTAGATTCGATTGGAGGAAAATTGCATTAAAAAGGGAGGAGAACGAATATGGAAAAGAAACTGTTGAAACAGATGAAGAATGAATGGCGCAGCAACCTCTGGCTGGCCTTGGAACTATTAGTGGTGAGTGTGGTGATGTGGTACATCATCGACCTGCTGTATAGCCGCATCGCTACCTACCTGGAGCCTCGTGGATTCAACACGGAGCACTGCTACCTGGTGCAGATGGAAGTGCTGACATCCAAGAGTGCCGACTATCAGCCTTATAATGAAACCCATAAACTGTGCGATGAGGTACGTGAATTGGCCGAGCGTCTGCGGCATCGTCCCGAAGTAGAAGCGGTGAGCCTTTCACAGAACTCCTATCCTTATAATGGCAGTAATTCAGGAGCCAGTGTAGTATATGATACGTTGCAGAGTCCCCGGTATGTGATTCGTCGTTGTGTTACGCCCGATTTTGTCCGGGTATTCCGTTACCAGGGTACCCGGGGAGAAACCCCTGAGCAGCTGGCGGCGATGCTGGAAAAAGGAGAATTTCTGGCTTCCGACAATCTCTATGAACAGCGATACGGGGTAAAACTGACTTCCTTAGTAGGGAAAGACGGATTTCACTTGTTTGGCGATACCACACATCATTTCCGTTTGGGAGCTGCCCTGCAGAATGTGCGCTATCATGATTATGAGCAGGGCTATGCCAGTTACAGCATGGTGTACAATATGAATCTGCTGTCCGAGGGTTGGATCAATGATGATAACGAACTCTGCATCCGGGTAAAGGAAGGACAAGACCGTAACTTTATTGAGAACCTGAAAGCCGACAGTGAAAAGCTGTATCGGGTGGGCAATCTGTATATCAGTGATGTGCGCAGCTTTCAAGACCAGCGCCGCACTTTCCAGCAGATTTACAGCAATGAAATGCGTAATTACCTCTTTGGGATGGGATTTTTGCTGCTGAATATATTCTTAGGGTTGCTCGGCACCTTCTGGTTCCGCACGCAGCAGCGACGTAAAGAGATAGCCCTTCACAAGGCCTTGGGTTCTACCGATGCCGGCATTTTCCGCCGTTTGCTCAGCGAAGGTTTCCTGTTGCTGTTGGTGGTGACACCGCTGGCCCTTCTGATTGAGGTCACATTGGCTTATTTCGAGTTGAACAGTTGGCGCAACGGCACCACGCTGGAGTGGGACCGTCTGTTGTGCTGTGCCTTGGGTTGCTTTGTATTGATAGGCAGTATGATAGCTGTCGGCATCAGCCTTCCGGCGCGTAAGGCCATGAACATTCAACCCGCCGTGGCATTGCATGATGAGTAGCGGTTTAATCCAGCCATCCGTCTTCGCAGCCTGCGGACAATAAGCCGCAAACTGGGAAGACGGATGGCTGGATTGGTTTCATCAGATTCAGTCAATAGTTCGTTAAAAAATAGCCACGCCTAAGCGGCTCTGGCAGTAAATAAAATGAATTCTTTGAAAAGTTTGTCAATAACTTGCGGGTCTGGGCCAATGCAGAACGAGTTGATGGAAACTCCTTTGGGCTCACCCTCGGTTTTGTAGAGGAACCACAGTCTTTCAAAATCTTTTTCGCTAAACATAATCTTTCCTTTCCGCCATCTCTCAGGTATTCATCCGCATGGTCCGCCGCACCATCAGCGTAGTGAGCTCCACTGTCTGCTCGGGACTCTTCTTCAACCTGGCCACAGGCGACCAGTACATCTCCATCATCCTGACGGGCAATCTCTTCCGTCACCTGTATGATCAGCGCGGACTGGAACGTCGGCTGCTGGGCCGCAGTGTCGAAGACTCCGCCACTGTTATCTCCGTGCTGATACCTTGGAACTCCTGCGGTATGACCCAGTCCACCGTGCTTGGAGTAGCCACCCTGACCTATCTGCCCTATTGCATCTTCAACCTGGTCAGCCCCTTCATGTCCATCCTCGTAGCCGCCATCGGCTATAAGATACACCGTGAGGAATACATGGGACATGAAGAGCACCAACCGGTTGCCTAATGCAAAGTTATTTCTCTACCACAATCGTGGCCACCGAACGGGCGGGCAGAACCAGTTTCTGCAGCGCCTGTTCACCCATGTATTGCAGATTCTTGTCTATGGTAGTCAGATATACCTTTCCCTTTCTGGCCCCTTCACAGTTCAGAGCTACCTTCTGGTCCTCTTTCGTGTAGTTGATAGCCACCGTTACCACCTGTTTGCCATCGGTGTAAGAAGACAACATCAGTTGCGTAGCTGCTTCCAAGTCGTTCACCTGCTGATTCGGTTTCACAGCCACCCGTTTCATGCCTGGGCGGACAAAGAAACTATAATTGGCTGTAGTCCAGAACATCTTGGTTGTAGAGATCTCTCCGTCATACTGCACCGAGAGTCCATTGCTTCCCTTAAGAGGCAACAGCTGGATAGGCACATCCTCGCCCAGCGATACCGCCGTCCACCATTGCCAGGCAGAAGCATTGGCCACCGCCAGATCATGGTGAATAATGCGGGCTGTATACAGACCCAGGTTGATACTCCGTTCCGGAGAAGGCGGCATGGTAATCTCCTCATTCTTTTCCAGGATACAGTATTCGCTGGCCCAGAACTTCGTATCATGGCCGTTGCCAGCCAGCTCCTGTTTGATACGTTGACGCATATCCACCAGCAGTTTGGGCGGATAGGCCGACCAATAGTCGTGCGCAGCCACACAATTCAGCAGATTCTTAAATTTCAGCACACTATACCTCCCGTTCTCATAAAACATAGCCCGTATAATGTCATCCGGCATGTGAGCAGCTGAGTCTGTTTCAAATAGATACTTCATGTCTCCCACTTCAGGTATCAAAATTTTAGTATCTATCTGCGCATCCGTAATCGCCTTGTCCAGCTCTTCCACCATGCGGTAGAGGTCTGCCTTGGTAGCAAAGCTACCCTCTTGGAACGAGTTCGTATGCCATTCCCCATTAGGCTCATTATTCGGACTGATATAATTCACCTGATACCCCTCTTTTCTGAAGTGTGCAGCACAATTCACCAGGAACCTGGCAAAATCATCAAACTTATCCTCCTGCAGGTTGATATATTTCGAATCGTCTGCCACCGTAGCCGCACTGCGAGTCATAAAGTAAGGAGCCGAGTTAGTAAAGAACAAAAAGTTGTTCATGCCCCGTTCACGGGCCGCCTTCATAAACCACTGCTGACCGGCCTGTTTAGAAAAGTCATAGCTATCATCGGGAGCCAAGAAACACTCCGTACGGTTCCACGAGTTATTCACCTCCTTCGCTTCCCGGTTTTCATAGCTGCCCGCCCCGATGTTCACGCGCCAGTTCGACAAAGCCATGCCTACCGGATTGCCGTTTTCATCAAAAGCCCGTTTGAAGAGCAAGTCCGCTATCCGTTCCTTCTTCTCTTTAGGCCAATTCTTGCCGATGAACGCACAGCGCCAGGCATCCGAAGCACTGAAGTTATCAATCTCTTGATACACCGTCTTCGTATCCACGGTATATGCTTTCTTCTGTCCCCACGCCGGCTGCATGCAGCATCCCAAGGCCAGCGCAGTGAGTAAATACATAGTCTTTTTCATGGTGTGAGTGTTTTTTTTAAAAAAGAAAGAGTCCCTATGTTCCATGAAGCCAAGCATCATACAGAACAAAGGGACTCAGCAAAATTTAGAACGATTATAATTGGTAATATACCTATTGAATCCTACATTTTAAAATTCGTCTGCTTCAGGTTCGGATTCTTATCCAGTTCATCCTGCGGAATCGGCATATAGCGGTTCTTGAAGTTACGTATTTCCAGAACTATCCGGTTCTCTTCTCCCTGGAAGATAGTAGCGCGTTCCTCTTGCGGCACATTGCTATCCATATTCACTGTACCATTATTAGAAGCATAGATCGGTCCGTTCAGCACATCCTTGGCAATATCCCAGCGGATGATGTCATCCCTTCTCAATCCTTCAAACGCAAATTCCACGCGACGTTCTCTTCTCAGCAGCTCTCTCAGCTTATCCTGAGTATTATACTTCGCTCTGTCCACCTTCGGCATACCGGCTCTGCTTCTTACCTCGTCAATCAGGTCCGTAGCTCCACTCAGGTCTTGATTCATTTCAATCATGGCTTCCGCTTTCGAAAGCAGGATTTCAGCATAACGGAACACAATCATATCCAGTCCGGTGTTGTTGATATCGGTATACTGAGTCAGCGGATTCATGTATTTACAGATGGAGTAGCTGGTCTGTGAAGCATTTCTGGAATCCAGTCTGTGATCCTTGTTCGCTTCATTGTTAATATTACGGTCCAAGGTATTGTAGATTCTCTTTCTGCCCTTATTGTCCATCCAGTCAGCACCGGAGTACAGAATGGTAGCATAGAATCTCGGGTCACGGTTCTTATAAGGATGTGTAGGATCATATTCTCCCTTAGCCTGTGCTTCCTCAATAGTCAGACCATTGTTCATTTCATAGGCATCCACCAGCGACTGAATGGGCACAAAAGCCGACCATCCACCATCTATCACATTGCAGAACTCAATGATAGTCTGGTTCTTATAGTCATTCATCACCTTCTTCACCGCCAAGATAATTTCACTGTTGTCCTCATTGGCTTCCTTAAACAATTCTGCATACGGCACCTCTCCCTCTTTGTAGAGCTTGTACACATTCAGTTTCGCTATTTCATTGGCAGCATCAATCACCTCATCATACTGCTTGTAGAAGAGGCTCAGTCTCACCTTCAGAGCCAGAGCAGCTCCGAGTGAAATTCTTCCTTTTTGCTTCGGCGTTACATCCAGTGCACCCGGTGTTGTCAGATCCTTCAGTTCATCCTGGATAAACTTCACCACATCTGCTTCCGGAGTAGCCGGTACCTTGGCATCCTCCAGTGTAGGAACTACGTTCGTAATCAGAGGAATATCCCCATAAGCAGTCACCATCATATAATAGCGCCATGCACGCAGAAAGCGGACCTCATTCTTCAGAACTTCCAGTCTATGCGGATCACTGAACGGAATCTGCTTCATGTTTACCTGATGCAAGAACGTGTTGCATCGAGTTATCAGCGAATAGTCAAACCAGTTGATACCCGGGTTGGCGTGGCTCGCCGTACCGTTGGCAAACACAGCCCAATTATTGTTGATGGCACAGTATCCATTATCCGTAAATACATCGTTGTATACGGTATAATTCTGATCGGCATACCCGTCGTAACATCCCACTGCCATCATTTCCACGTCCGCTTCAGTTTTTGGGAACGTCACCGTAGACAAAGCGTCGTGCGGAGTTCTGTCTAGCGAACAGGCAGTGAACAAGAGTCCTGAAATAAGTGATAAATATATATTTTTCATAGTTGCTTGATTATAATGTAATGTTAATACCAATAGAGTGAGTCTTTACATGCGGATAATATGCTCCCCATCCAGCCGGTGCTTCCGGGTCAATGCCTTGAGGTGACTTAGTGAAAGTCAGCAGGTTAGTGCCACTGTAGTAGATGCGGCAAGAACCCAGGCGTACAGCTTTCAGCCATTCAGCCGGCACATTGAAACCTACCTGTACATCTTTCAGACGCAGATAGTTCGTGTTCACCAACCAGAAGTCTGAACAAGTAATTTCCGGCATGTTATACGTTCTGAACTTAGAAGCTCTCGGCCATTTGTTGGTCGGGTTTTCCGGAGTCCAGCGTCCCAGCCAGTGATTAGACGGGTGACCAGAGTCACCGTTAAATTCTCCGTAGAACTCATCCGTAAAGTAGCGTGATACGCCGGCTGCTCCCTGGAAGAACAAGTTCACGTCAAACATCTTCCATTTGGCACCCACATTAAAGGCAAACGTATATTTCGGGTTTTCAGAATTCTTGATGACGCGGTCATCTGCATCAATCACACCGTCTTTGTTCACGTCCACCAGCTTGATATCACCCGGTACCAGCTGATCATTATTAATCATGGTGTACTTCGGAGCCTTGTCAATTTCTTCCTGGCTCTGGAAGATACCATCCGACTTGTAACCGTAGAAGGCATTAAATTCCTTGCCCACCATGCGGATAGAGCGACCACCTTTCTGCACATCCACGTTACCCAATGACAGCACCTCATTCTTGTTGTACGTAAAGTTACCGCCGAAGTTCAGCAGCACTTCACCCAGTGTCTTATGCCAAGACAGTGACACTTCCAGCCCCTGGTTTCTCATGGCTCCCACGTTGTCCCAGTAACCCTTGTATCCGTATGTATTCGGCACATTCACCTGCATCAAGATATCCGTTGTTTTCCGGTTATAATATTCCAGCGTCAGCTGCAGCTCGTTAAACAGCGTCATGTCCACAGCCACACCCCACGTAGTTGTCTTTTCCCAGGAGATATCCTGAATCTTATTTTCCGTCTGCATAGCTCCACTGCTGATGCTGTTGTCAAACGGATATTTGGCACCGGTAGAGTAGGTATTGATGTAAGGATAATAGTCATCCCCAATCTGCTGATTACCCAGCATACCCCATGAACCTCTCAGTTTCATGTCCGTCACCACCTCATTGAACGCCGTGCCTTGCACAAAATCCTCGTTGGTAATGCGCCATGCACCAGAGAAAGACGGGAACCATCCCCAGCGGTTACCTTCCGCAAAGCGTGAAGAACCATCTCCTCTCACATTAGCTTCAAAGAGATACTTATCCATAAAGTTATATTTGAAACGGCCAAATACCGAGTTCATGGCCAATTCGCGGGTATAGCCCGAGTTTCTCATGCCCACTACTGACCCCCCGTTCATATCTGTAACATCCGATGACGGGAAATCCTGTCTGTAAGCATCATCATACTCAAATGTATACAGTTCAGAGTGGAAACCACCCAGGGCACTTACCGTATGCTTTTGAGCAAATGTCTTGTCATAATTCAGCAATACATCCCCCTGACGGCGTATTTCCTTTGTATGACTCTTGGTGAGGCGAATTGGGCCATCATACTTGTTGGCATTATACTGCAAGTCCTTTCTATACAGTTTATAACTCTTATTCACCACATTATAAGACCCGTTGGCCGTTACCTTCAGGCCATCCCAAATATCATAAGAAAATTCAGCAAACGCATTCAGGTAATCCTTATCCGTATCCCCAGTAGAGCCCAGATCCTGGAACGCAATCGGGTTACCGTCGGCTATAGCCCCGTAGCTGCCATCCTCATTCTTATAGGGCACCATCGGCGAGATACGGTTCACCTGTCTGAACACCTGATAAGCCGATCCGTCCGACCAGGAAATCGGGTCAGTAGGTTCTTTCATCAGCGTATTGGCAAAATCCAGGTTAATCTTAGATTTCAGACGTTCTGTCAGCTTCAGGTCCAGGTTAGTACGCACGTTAAACTGACGGTTTGAAGCATTCTCCACAATACCTTCCTGTTTAACATAACCCAGAGAAGCTCTATACTTAGCCCATTCAGAGCCCCCGTCCATACCAATGTTATGACGGTTCATAAATCCAGAACCCGTATAGAACAAGTCATACCAATTCGTGTTGGGGTGACCATACGGATCCGAGCCATCGGCATACTTTTGGATATCCTCCTGCGTATATGGTTTTTTCTTTTCCGCATCCGCCGGCGAAGCCCCTTGTGAAATAGCTTCCCAGTATTCCGCTTCATTAGTCAGCTGAGCCAGTTCAGCCGAGCTGGTGCGTTTCATCAAGTCTGCAGGTTTTGACCATCCAAACACCGCGCTGTACGTCAGCTTTGGCTGTCCTGTCTGACCCCGTTTTGTAGTAATCAAAATGACACCATTGGCCGCCTTCGAACCATAGATAGCTGCCGACGATGCATCCTTCAGTACCGAGATACTTTCAATATCATTCGGGTCAACCACATTCATATCGCCTTCCACGCCATCAATCAGCACCATCGGAGAAGAAGCGTTGAAAGATCCCAGACCACGCACCAGAATCTTACCGGTATCCTGACCCGGCTGTCCGCCCGCATTCGTAACGGTAACACCCGGAGCCAATCCCTGCAGACCTTGCGATACATTTGAAATCGGTCTGGATGCCAATGCCTTCGAGTCGAGTGTAGCCACAGACCCCGTCATGTTCACCTTCTTCTGCGAGCCGTAGCCTACCACCACCACTTCATCCAGCAGTTCCGTGTCGTCAGAGAGCTTCACCGCCATCGGCTTGCCAAACTGTGCCGTCAGCACCTGCGATTTATAGCCAATGAAAGAAATCTCAATCTTCGCCTTGTTCGAGCCGAGCTTCAGCGAAAAATTACCATTAATATCCGATACTGTACCGTTAGTAGTACCTTGCTCCACCACCGAAGCCCCAATCACCGGTTCACCGGCAGCATCCACCACCGTACCTTTCACCAGTGTATTCTGGTCCTGTTGAACCGCCTGCACTGATGCAGATCCCAAATTTCTGGAGAGAGTAATATTATTGCCTAAAATCTTGCAGTCAATATCCGTATTGGCAAAGATACTTTTCAGCAAATCCATCACATCCGTTTGGTTGGCATTTACATACACCACCCGGTTCACGTCCACGTCATTTCTGTCGTAAACAAATAAATATTCCGTCTGATTTTCAATCTGTTTCATCACAGATTCAACCGTACAATTCTGCGTCTTCAGCGAAACTTTATGATCCATAAATTCGGTGACGCCCGCCAGTGCCGTACTGGCTCCTGCCATCAGCGCGTAAGCCGATACCAGACCGACTTTCAAGAAACGTCGGCAGTTTAAAAAGACATTTTTGGAGGAATGATAATCCATAATCGTTTAAAAATTAATCATTAGTATTTAATTTAAGATCAAGTGGCCTTCCGCCACAAGCGGTCCCTATACACAGGCCGCACTAACAGACATAACAAAGAGTTTTTACATAGGCTATTTAAGTTAGAAAAGTTTAAAAATTAAGAGATTAATATTTTTTTATTTTCAGTATCCATATAATAATCAAAGTGATGCGTCTCTTTCAGCACTCTCAGTATATGTTCCAGTCCATCCTTGGTGCGGAACTTACCCGTACAGAAAGGCGCCTTCTGTTTCAGCTCCTTATCCTTAACCTCAAACGGAATGTCATAAAAATCAGACAACTTCTCAAACACCTCCGTCAGCGGTTCATTAAAATAAAGTATACCTTCACGCCACAAGTAGTGATTCACACTTTCTATTGGTTTCACCTTCCATCCATGGCTGTCCGCTATGGCACGTTCATGAGGCGCCAGAGTTACCGTCTGTCCCTGTTCAGTGAGGTTCTTCACCTCCACCTTTCCGTGAAGTAGTGCCGTTTCAAAGTGCAGCGTATCCTCATACCCACATACATTAAAAGCCGTACCCAGCGCCTTCACCTCATAGTGGTCTGTGGATACGATAAACGGCCTTTCAGCATCCGCTTTCACCTCAAAGAAACCTTCCCCTTTCAGCTTCACCCGCCGTTCTTTCCCGTTGAATGCCGCCGGAAAAGACAGCGAACTCTTCGAGTTCAGCCATACCTTCGAGCCGTCAGCCAGCAGCAGCTGCACATGCTGTCCCGTAGGTACCTCAATTTCATGCACAGCTTCCGGAGCAGTGTTCATGCTGTGGTTCAAGAAAAAGTGAACGGCCATACCAAGGACAAAGACCGCTGCCAGCTGGCTTACCACCCGTGCATAATGCTGCCACGTGCCCGTCAGCCTGAACCTCTTCTTGGCAGGAGCCTCCCGTTCCGGCTTCCGTTCCCCGTCCATCCAGTAGCTGATTTCAAACAGCCTGCACAGACGCAGGTAGTACTGCTCATGCTCCTTGTCCGCCATGAGCCATTCCGTAATCCGCCGGGCTTCCGCCTCTGGAACCTCTCCTTTATAATATGCTATTAATAAATCGTTGTTCATGCTTTTTTTCAACCAACTATAAGAATGACGAACTTCTCGATAAGTACCCTAGTGAGTTAATGTGTATTTAACCTCTGTTAACAATATCTATCCTCTAAAGCTCTTCCAGCCATCCCAGCCAGGCCAAGAGCGGCAGATAATCCTTCAGAGCCACGCGCAGCTCCTTCAGTGCTTTGCTCATGTGATACTCCACCCCCTTAAGACTCAATCCCAGAGCCTGGGCAATCTCCGGTCCCGATTTATGCTCCATACGGCTCATCACAAACACCCGCCGGGTCTGTTCCGGTAATAGCCTGAGCGTATCGGCCACCATCTTTCTGATTTCTTCCGAAAACAGCTGACTGGGGTCACAGCCCTCCAGGTTCGCCACCCGTATCTCCAGTTCGCGCTGCTTCCATTCCATCCAGTCACCTTCTGAATCCTCCCGTCTCATCTGGCTCCTCAGATAGTCCAGTGCCCGGTGCTTCACCATAGTTACCAGCAGCGCCTGCCCGTTCTCCACCACCTCCTGCTTCATCACCTCAAATAGTTTCAGGAAAGCATCCATGGTGATATCCTCCGCCACCTGTCTGTTGCGGACATAGAACCCGGCAAACCGGCACACCTTTTCAAACGAATCTTTATATAAAAGATTAAACCGTTCCACCGCTGATACCTCTTTCTTTGTAGCCATTCTGTGCTTACTGATATAAACAATTCACAAAATTAGAACTTTTTTTATAAAAAACAATTTCACGTCATGAGAAAGGAAATATACCAATTAGAAGTGCCAACCCTATTCCGCTTCATGCATTGCTACATTACCCGGCTGGAATAGATGGGCAAGAACCGTACTGCCGAACACTATCAGAGTGCCCTCAACAGCTTCCGGCGCTTCCGTCAGGAGCGCGACCTGTTCTTCCATGAAATCACCTCCGAGCTGATGCAGCAATATGAAGTCCACCTGCACCACAGCGGCATTGTAAAAAACACCATATCCTTTTATAACCGCATCCTCCGAGCCACCTATAACCGAGCCGTAGCTCAGGGATATACCCCACAGCACCATCCCTTCCGCGAAGTCTATACCGGCATCGACAAAACCGCCAAGCGGGCTGTATCCCTCCAGGCCGTGCACCGCATCAAGCAGCTCGACCTCAGCCACAACCCCCAACTCACCCTGGCCCGCGACCTCTTCCTCTTCTCGTTCTACACCCGGGGCATGTTCTTCGTCGACATGTCCTACCTCAAAAAGAGCAACCTGCAAAACGGCATCCTTACCTACCGTCGCCGCAAAACCGGCCAGCTTCTTACCGTGTGGTGGGAACCCTGCATGCAGGACATCCTGGGCCACTATACCATTCCCGGTCCTTACCTGCTGCCCATCCTTCAGCCAACCGGCCAGGACGAGTACGAACAATATAAAAAATTGACCGCATCCGCATCAATCACCACGCTGTAGATCTGGGAGCAAATAAAGAA
>Flurry_p2__coassemble_473_pt1 | contig 36709 bp, 27 predicted proteins | sample Flurry_p2__metabat2_high_PE_025 | metagenome-assembled genome bin Flurry_p2 | reverse complement strand
GAACGAAGCGGCCGGGCAGTCGGTATTTCATGTGCACATGCATCTCATTCCGCGATATAAGGGGGATGTGGCACTTCCGAAAGGGGGTGTAAGGGGGGTGATTCCTCAAAAGCAGAGCTATGGAGAATGATTCAGATATAGATAGTTCATACCCTCATTAATCAAACAGAGTTTCTGCTTTTTTTCTGGCTTTCATAACGTCTAAAATGGTATTCAATTTTCTTTTTTTGCTGATGACTACTCCTTTTTCTATAGTAAATATAAGCTCATGTCTATAGAGCTCAATAAGTCCCAAATGGGATGTGAATAATCGTTTGCCATAAAAGGTTTTAATCTCTCCGGTAAACCATTCAGCAAAGACTTTTTCTCGTCCACGAAACAAGTCTGCAACTACTTCTTTCTCAGATGCGTCAATGTCTTCGGGTGCTCTCATAAACCAGTTGAATTTAACAAGATACACTTTCTCGTCTTCTATACTCCAAGTGCCTATGTATCCACGATAATTGAAGGTTGCTGCATGCTTAAACTGTATGTTCTGTTTGGAAAAATAACTGTCCAATGGATAGGATTCCATACGAAAGAGTCTGCCTTTATATATTAATTTTTCTTTTATTTGTTGGGTCATGTCTGCCTGTTTTATGACTATAATTTAAAATCTATACAAAATTAGAATATTATTTGAAAAAGATGAGAATATTCTATTGAAAAAATAGATACATTTGCAATTGAAAAAAATGAAACTGATAAATCTAATAGTCTAATTTGTAAAATAATCATCTGTATGAAAAGAAAACTGCTTTTAGTTGCACTGGTGCTCTTGACCAGTGTGTTGTTTGTCCATGCACAAACATACAAAGTCAATCTGTCGGCTACGTTGACCAAAGATTATGAAATGTTCAAGAAGGGTGAGAAAATCCGCATTGAAGCACTTGAACATGAGGTTATTGAAGAAAGTGCGGGTCTTATTCACGAATTCAGTATTTTAGTAAATGGAAAGAAGTGTCCTATAAAAAATAACATGGAGGACAGAATGACCTTTCATTACCAAACGGTGCAGGATCTGTGGGATGCACAGGTTATCAGCAATGTCATCAAGACGCTGAGCAAAAAGGGACTGCAAAGCAAGATGCGGAGTGAAATGGAGACAGATGCTCTTGAATATATTTCAAAGGTGAAGGGTTATAATATGGAGTTGAAGGATCCTTTCCTCGAGAACTATATTTACAGCCTGGTTGCAAAGATTGCTCCGGTGGACATCATAGACGGACGGCCCGGTAATGTGAATATCTTATTGGTGGATGACCCGTCGACCAATGCCGGCATGTATCCGAACGGTACGCTGGTGATTCATTCCGGACTCCTGGCCTGTCTGAACACTGAAGATGAACTGGTTGCTATTTTGGGACACGAGATTGCTCACTTTATTTTAGATCACAGCGTGCAGAATATCAACAAGGTCATTGCCCGCAAGAAAAGAGCGGAGTTTTGGGCGGCTGTGGCAACGGGGGTAACGGCTGTGGCAGAAGGTGTGGCAGCTACTCAAAACCGGTATTACATTCCGGGTGCAGCTACGTTGGGGGTAGCTGCTTTGTCAACGGCTATCGCTTCTGAGGTGATCGATCATTTGGGTATGAAGTATAATCATGAGCAAGAATATGAGGCTGATAATATGGCTGTTGAGGTGTTGAAAATTCTTGGCTATGACCCGAATGCTCTTGCCACTGCTTTGCATAAGCTGCAGGCGGTTCAGATAAAAGACCGTGTGCAGAGCATGTATTTCCAGTCTTATTCTCATCCCGCTTTGGTGGAGCGTATCCAGAAAGCCGGAACTCCGCAAGACAGGCATGATGCGCAATTTGAAAAGATGATTTCGTTTGCGGTGACTAGTGCTGCCCGTATGAAGTTTGAAGACAGAAGGTTCAGGCAGGTATTGCCGCTGGTTTCACAAAATATCAGCAACCACGTGGGTACGGCTGAAGACTATATTTTGAAAGCCAACTGCATGATGTCGCTGTATGATTCTGCAGAGTCTAATTCGGAAATTCTTCAGTTGATTGAGGTAGCCAAACAACTGGAACCGACGAATATCAATATCTATAAGACTGAAATACTGGCTTTTCTGAGAACAAAGGACTATCAGAAGGCTGTGGCGTTGATGGATGAGTATTTAGTGAAACTGAATGAACTGCGTTCTTCTCTGGCGCAAGTAGAGGATGACAGAACGTGGGATAGCACGAATCAGTTTACATTGGAAGAAATTGCATGGACTGAGAAGATGAAGATTAAGGTGAAGAATTTGTAGCAGGCAGCATTGCTTTGCATCGTTTTAATTTGATAATGCTTTATTATAAATTACAAGACTTTGGAAAAGAAAATGCGCGCGCTGTGACAATTCGTGACAGCGTGACACTTTTGATTTTGAATTATCATCCCTATCACCTATGCCTGCGTAAGGCGGGCAGGGTGCGAATAGGCCTCCGGAGCCCGGACTCTCGATTTTTAGACTTTCAATAGGTGAGGGAAAATAACTCCATGAACGAATGGAGTGAGGAAAGCGGCTGCCAAAGGAATCGGTTTTACTGATTCTTTTGGGCCGCTTTTTCTTTTTTCCTTTTCTGGATAATCTTTTTCCAGTTGTTCCAGAAGAAGAGGTCGCGCCATTTCTCGAAGTCTTTCTTGTAGACAAATCATGTAGAAAGCCTTAACTGAGCAAGAACTCGAAGCGTGATAAGCAGCAAAAGATAATCAAATAACTGAAGTGCAAAAACAGAATGTTAGTATTTATAAATAATAAGAAATTGTATTCAGACTATTCCTAATCTTTGGGAAAATGTTCTTCACGGAGAAACATTTCGCTACAGAGCGTTTCACCTAGATTTGGAAATGTCGGGTGCCTACCCGAAAGAACAACTGTAAAATGACTGAAAATGATAGGAAAAAGAAGGCTGGTGGAATAACAACTTTTCAAAACTTTGCTTACATTTGCTGTATTAAAAGCTGAAGAATGAATGGCTTACTATGGAGTTCTTTCTGACTGCGGTTGTTGAATCAGCTTCTGAGTTTCTCAATATTTTGAGTTTCTTAGTTGAAGAGCATGGGAGAAGAATTTTGTTGGAAAGAAGTGGAAGTAAGCATAAGTTCACTACAAAAGTCTTTTGTCAGAATTTAACGCCATACAGGTGTCTCTGAAAGGGGGAAAGTTGATAAAGTGTACTTTTGGCAGTAGGCTCAAGCATTAAAGATAGTGGAGTAAGGAACAGTTAAAGAGAGAGAGTATGGCTGGAGTGTTTGTGAATCCGTTCACCGATGTCGGCTTTAAAATCATTTTCGGGCAACCGGCTAGCAAGGAGCTGCTGATTACCTTACTGAATGAGTTGCTTGCTGGCGAACATGTAATTGAAGATTTGTCTTTGCTCGACAAAGAAGATCATGGAGAGAATATCCGACATAAGGGTATTATATTTGATATTTATTGCCTCACATCTTCTGGCGAATACATTATCGTGGAGATGCAGTGCAAATCTCACGTGTATTTTCTGGACCGTACGCTGTATTATGTGTGTAGGGGCATTAGTCGACAGATTGGTAAATCATTGGTTGATACACCGAAACCGAAGATTTTTATAGAGGAACTAAGGCGGGAGGATGATCAGTTGGTGCATGAGGAAGCAGAGGAGTATGCGAAAAGGCAGCTAAATGAACTTAGTGGGTCTCAAACCTCCCAATTGCTTCAAGCATCCAAACCTCTCAAAACATTAAAGCCACCCTACGGCAATGAGTATAAATTGCATACGGTATACGGCATATTTCTGATGGATTTCAAGGAAGATGGTCTGCCGCCGAAGTTTCGTACGGATACAATCATTGCCGATAGGGAAACAGGGAAGCAGGTGAGTCCGCATTTTCGGCAGATTTATCTGCAATTTCCTTACTTTAAAAAGGCGTTGACAGATTGTAAATCACTTTATGATAAACTGATGTATACATTGAAGCATATGGAAACATGGGATAGAATGCCTGCAGCATTGAAGGAACAGGTTTTCGCGCATTTGGAGCAACTGGCTTCCTTGGCGAATCTTTCTGAAGAAGATCAGATTGCTTACGATAAGGCGTTGGATAGTTATCTGGTGGAGAGAGCCCGAGAAGTAACTGTGAGGCAAGAGGGCATCGCAGAAGGTCTGGTTAAGGGTCGCCAGGAGGGCCGCAAAGAAGGTATTATTGAAGAACGGATTCGGAATGCAAGAAACTTGAAGGCTTTGGGTGTGTCTTCTGAAATCATTTCTCAATCCACGGGTTTGTCAATGGAGGAAGTAGACAAGTTGTGAGGATGATGGGGCAATAGCCTTCTTCTGCCTTCATATCCTTGCACTTCCTTCATTTACTGATTCTTTTGGGCCGCTTTTTCTTTTTTCCTTTTCTGGATAATCTTTTTCCAGTTGTTCCAGAAGAAGAGGTCGCGCCATTTCTCGAAGTCTTTCTTGTAGACAATACCTACACCTTGTGTGGTGAGATTGGTCTTGGTATAATAGCGGTCGTTTGTTTCGTTGTAGGCTTTCAAGCGGACATCGCCCGAACGGGTCAGCAACCATTCAGCCTCGAAGTCGCCCACGAAGTTGGTGTTGGCCATCGGATTGTCTCGGTAGCCGAAGTTTCCGTTGATCAGCAGCCGGTTGTTGAGCAGCTGGCCGGAAAGGATACCTTCCACCTCAACATCCGTCCAGCCTTTGTCGCCGGTGCTCAGGTTGGTGCCGATGTTCCAGTTGTTGGTCTCGAACACCTGCGAGAGGGCATTGTTGAGCTGCCCGGAGAGGGTGGACGAGAGGACGGACGACATGACGTTGGAGTTTTGGTTGTTGTTGCGTGCATCCTCGGTGTAGAACTTGCCGATGCCGAGCAGGTAGAGAATCTGCATGTTCATCTGCTCTTCCGTGCTGATGTAGTTGCGCACCAGTGTCTGCACTTCATCGCGTTCGTTGGGCAGTTCGATGCCGAGCTTGATGCTGGGACGTACCAGCATGCCGCTCAGGTTCATGATGCAGTTCACCCTCACGTTGGGCTGCTGGATGGCGAATGACTCATCCGGTATCAGGTCGTTCAGCGAAGCAGAGTTGACGGTATAGGATGCCTGAATGTCCATGTTGGCATCGAGCGGAGCTCCGTTGAAAGTGATGGTGCTGCCGTCTTTGATGACAAAGTCTTTGCGGATTACCTCCTGAAGGCTGAACTTGTACACTCCTTGGGTGATATTGTAGTTGCCGAACATGCGCACATCTCCCTTGTTGTAGAATTCGGTGCGGATGTTGCCGTTGCCTTTGGCATGGATGTAATCGCCGGCAATGGGGTCCATGATGATGCGCATGCTGGCATCGGGAGTGGCATCAACCAGAATATTCAGGCGGATGTCTGTTTCCTGTTCTGTTTCTTCTTCCTGGTATTGCTGCTGTGCCTTTTCAAAGTAGGAAACCAGCTGCACAGAATCCTGCACGGTGCGCCGCGGTGTTTTGTCGACAAACTTGATAAACTGGTTGCTTGTGGCCGATGCCACGCTGCCGTTGATGTAGGTAAACACCGTGTTGCGGTTGGTGGTCATGGCTGCGTTCACTTCCAGTCCGCGGGTGGCATCTCCCGACAGGCTCACGTTGCCGGTGCCGTATACGGTGCCGTAGAAGGGCATGTCGGATGATTCCTTCGTGTTCATCACCAGCATGTTGTGGGCTTCTATGTTAAAGTGGTAATGAAGATCTTTGAAGTGCTTGAAGTGGAGGTATCCGTTTAAGGTGCCGGGATGTCCTTCCATATCAGCAATGTGCATGTGCTTAAAGTCCAGTCCGGTGGGGGCCAGATGAATGGTGTCTTTCACGGCAAAACGGGCATTCAAGATGTCGAATTTCATGGATGCATCGGTCATCACCGCACCGTCGAGGTTCAATCCCTTGAACTTGCCGTAGAAATGTACTTTTCCCGTGCCTCTTCCCTGTATGTCGGTGGCAATGGAACTCATGTAATGCTCTAAGAACTTGAGATTGAGGGAGTGAGCGTCAATCTGCAGATCGAGTCCGCTTTCGGGCTTGAGGGGGTAGATGATACCTGTCACACGCGACGGAGTGGGGCCTGCATCCTGTATCGAGGCATCCAGGCGGATACCCCGGTGGTCGTTGTCCCATTCACCGTAGATGTCGAGATCGCCCAGACGTCCGTGGTTGAGCGAGAAGTTCTTGACAAACAGGCGCGTGTTCATCACCGGCTTCTGCAGCACGCCGCAAGCATAGGCGGTGCCGGAGGCATCTCCTTCGAAGTTGACATCGTCGGAGATGTTGGCTATATCGAACACGTAGCCCATATTGATGTCTTTCAGATCAATCTTCACGCTGTCTTCCGGCAGGCTCGACAGGGTGCCGTTGACGCGTACATGGCGGTCTTGATGGCTGAAATAGAAATTGTGTATGTTCACTTTGCCCGAATCGATCACCACCTGAGACGGGTGGATGTTCCAGAGGGTGTCGTTGAGCAGGATTTCCGTGGGGCGGATGTCTACACTCGTCTTCAGCAGCCGTTTTTCTCCCTCCGTACGGATGAAGTTGGCCACGGCCGATAAGCGTCCGCTATAAGTTGTCTGCGCATCGTTGCCCCAGTTGAGCGTGGTGCTCACCTGGTCGTCGGCCGCCTCTGCATAGACGGAGAGGTTCATGGCTCCCTTTTTCTTGATGCTGGTGAGCCGCACTTGCGCCCGGATATGGTTGTCGGGGTTCTCACACAGGATGAGTCCGGATTCAATGAAGTTGTTCTTATACCTCAGATGAGGGAAATAGCCTTCGATACGCAGTCGTTGGGCGGGGTCGTTGAAGGATCCTTTGACCGTGGAATGTGTATAGATGGTAAGCGGTATGTCGAAGACGGTGGAGAGCAACTCCGTATTATATATATGTATGTCGAACACAAATTTATTTTGGGTCTCTACTTTCTTTTTGGGCGGAAGGAGCAGCGAAGGGACATACTTGCGAAGGATATTCATCACGCTCGCAGGCAGGGTGTGGTACTGGAACTGTCCTTTGATGTCTGCAGTGAGGAATTCGGAGCGAAGCTTCAGCTGGTTTTCTCCGTCTTCTTTGTGGGCCTGGATGTTCATGTTTTTCATGAAATAGCTCTTGTCAGGGCTCTGGAATTGCAGACTGTCAATGTTGATTTCGCCTTTCATCTCGTCGATGGAGCCGCCGGTAAAGTCGGCTTTCAGCTTCAGCGAGAGATCGGAATCGGCGTATTTGTCGGTGAGGTTCAAATCGTGGGGGCGCACCTTGTCGATGACCGCAAGGAAATTGAAGGTGGGCGTTTGGGTGGCCACATTGAAGTTGCCGTTGAGCAGAACCGAGCCGTTGGGGTCGTCGAGTGCCACCTTCCCGTTGAAGCCACCCGACTTGTAGATGCCGTCGAGTGTGATGTTCTCGTATTTGTACTGGCTATAGTCGATGGACGACACCAGCCCTTTCAGCTCGATGGAGGGGAGCTGATGGGCGGCATGGCGGCCGTGCACATCGAGGTTGAAGGTGATTTCTCCCAATTTGGAATTTGCCACCAGGGTGCCCAGTTTGTAGTTGTGGGTTTTGACGGATCCTGAATAGGAGAAAAGCCCTTTTTCTTTGTTTGAACTTAATTTCAAGTCGGTCTGCACATTGCCCAGTGAGGTGCGCAGCAGGCCGTAGGTCACCAGGTCGTTGAAATAGCCGGATATCTCCCCCCGGAAATTAATGTCCCCCAGGCGTTTGAGCACGGGAGGGGTGCCGGTGTAGTGGGACACCAGGTTGCGTACCAGGTGGTCCATCCCCTGGGTGTGGATGGAAAGGTCGGAGAGGGTGCCGTAAATATAGGCATCGCCGGGGTGCGACAAATCCTGCAGGGAGGCATCGCCTTTCAATCGGAATTTGCGGTTGAAGGCGGTGATTTCCAAGTTGCTACATTCCAGCTGGTTGACGGTGCCCTGCACGTTCATATCGATCGTGATGGGGTCTTTAAACTGGGCCAGGGCGGGCACAAAGGGCGAAATGTCTTTCAGTGTGAGCTGCGAAGGCAGGGTTTGAAACGAAAAGTGCACTTGGTCGGCAAAATGCTGGAATGCACCCAAACTGTCGTATCTCACGCGGATGGTGTCCATCTTGAATGAGGTCTGGGGCAATTCGATGGTAAAATTCTCGATATGGGTGCGCCGGCTGTTGGCTATCAGTTTCATACTGAGCTTCTTCAGTGAGAATCCGGATGCCTTTTCATCCAGGCTGAGACGCTTGATGCCGAGGTTGACCGAGTCTTTGCTGAGGGCTTTGAGTGAAATGTTGCCGATGATGTTCTGAAGCTGGATGTGCTTGGCGTTGAACTTCCCGGGCGTTTCTTTTTCAGAAAGTACGTGGTAGGCCATGCGTCCGCGGCGGATTAAGATGGAGTTGATGCGCAAATCGAGTGCGCTTTCCTTTTTAACCGTGTCTTTGGAGGCCAATGCATCGAGCACAAACTGGAAATTGGCTGGTGCGTCGGGTGTTTGCTTCTGCAGGTGGATGTTGAAACCGAACAGCTGCACGCTGCTGATGGAGATTTTTCCTTCAAAGAACGGGGTGATGTCGAACTTGGCCGACAGGCGGGTGACCTTGATCATTTCCTGCCCTTGCTGGTCGTTGAGCAAGACGTCATCGATGATGATGCGGTTGAGCAATCCCATGTTGATTTTGCCAATGCTGACCTCGGTCTTCAGCACTTGCGACAGCTGATGGGATACCCACACACTCATAACTTGCTGAATATATGGTATATTCAACAAAATTATAGCCCCGATATATACTCCCAGTATGATTCCGACTATCCAGCGTACAGTTTTCTTTAGTGTTGTGATATGCGAATACTTTAGATTTTGAGAACAAAAATATAAAATAGTTCGTTATGAATCGTACTTTTATCATTACTTTTGTAGCGTTTTAAATAGATTAAGTGCTTATGAGTGTAATAATACTGGGAATTGAATCCTCTTGTGATGACACTTCGGCTGCTGTAATCAAGGATGGTTACTTGCTTTCGAATGTTGTGTCGAGTCAGGCGGTGCATGAGGCATACGGCGGCGTAGTGCCTGAATTGGCTTCACGCGCCCATCAACAGAATATCGTGCCGGTGGTGCATGAGGCATTGAAACGTGCAGGTGTGACAAAAGAAGAATTGAGCGCGGTGGCTTTTACCCGCGGACCGGGTCTGATGGGGTCTTTGCTGGTGGGGGTCTCTTTCGCTAAAGGGTTTGCTCGCTCGCTGGGAGTGCCTATGATTGATGTTAATCACTTGACTGGCCATGTGTTGGCGCATTTTATTAAAGCAGAAGGTGAAGAGAATCGGCAACCTGAATTCCCTTTCTTGTGCTTGCTGGTATCGGGCGGTAATTCGCAGATTATATTGGTGAAGGCTTACAATGATATGCAGATTCTGGGGCAGACAATCGATGATGCGGCAGGCGAGGCGATTGATAAGTGCTCGAAGGTAATGGGGCTGGGTTATCCCGGCGGACCGATCATCGATAAGCTGGCTCGGCAGGGCAATCCGAAGGCGTTTACTTTCAGCAAACCGCATATCCCGGGGTTGGATTACAGCTTCAGCGGACTGAAGACTTCGTTCTTGTATTCGCTGCGCGACTGGATGAAAGAGGATCCTGATTTCATTGAGCATCACAAGACGGATCTGGCTGCTTCGCTGGAGGCTACTGTGGTGGATATTTTGATGAATAAGCTGAGAAAGGCTGCCAAGGAGTATAAAATTAAAGATGTAGCGGTGGCTGGCGGTGTTTCTGCCAACAACGGCTTGCGCAATGCTTTCAAGGAGCATGCCGAGAAGTATGGCTGGAATATATTTATTCCGAAGTTTAGCTATACAACCGACAATGCGGCGATGATTGCCATTACGGGGTATTTTAAGTACCTGGATAAGGATTTCTGTACAATTGATCTGCCGGCTTATTCTCGGGTGACGTTGTAAGCGGATCGGGCGGTTGTGCAGGGTATATTACTATTGTATTGTTATTATATTAATAAGGAGTATGCTTGCGGAAATTATAACGATTGGTGATGAACTGCTGATTGGACAGGTGGTGGATACCAATTCGGCCTGGATGGGCAGTGAACTGAATAAAATCGGTGTCGAGGTGCTGCGGATTGTGTCGGTGAGGGATCGGGAGGATGAAATCATGGAGGCTATCGACAGTGCGATGAACCGGGTGGATATTGTCTTGGTGACTGGCGGACTGGGACCGACGAAGGATGATATCACGAAGCAGACGCTTTGCAAGTATTTTCATACGGAGCTGGTGTTCGACGAAGCTGTGTTTGAGAACGTGAAGCGTGTTCTGGCCGGAAAAATACCGATGAATGCGCTGAATAAGGCTCAGGCAATGGTGCCTCGCGATTGTACGGTCATCAATAATCCGGTGGGTAGCGCGTCGGTGAGCTGGTTTGAGAAAGAAGGTAAGGTGCTTGTTTCGATGCCGGGCGTGCCTCAGGAGATGAAGACGGTGATGAGCGAGAGTGTGTTGCCCCGCCTGCATGAGCGTTTTCACACGGATGTGATCATGCATCAGACGTTTCTCGTGCAGAATCAGCCGGAATCTGTGCTGGCGATGAAGCTGGCCGAGTGGGAGGATGCGTTGCCTGCTTGCCTGAAGCTGGCTTATTTGCCGAAGTTAGGGATTATCCGGCTGCGCTTGACCGGACGCGGACGTGAGGAAGCGGAAATCAAGGCGGTCATGGAGCGTGAGAAGAAGAAGCTGGAGGAGATATTGGGCGATGATATTTTCAGCGAAGAGGATATTCCGCTGGAAGTAATCGTGGGCGACCTGCTGAGAAAGATGCAGCTGACGGTGGCTACGGCCGAGAGCTGCACGGGCGGAAGCATTGCGGAACGGCTGACTTCCATCGCTGGAAGTTCGGATTATTTCAAGGGAAGTGTGGTGGCTTATTCGAATGAGGTGAAGATGAAGTTGCTGCAGGTGTCTCCTGAAACGCTCCGTTTGCATGGTGCGGTGAGCGAGCAGACCGTGATTGAAATGGTGAAAGGTGCGATGAAAGCGCTGGAAACCGACTGTGCGGTTGCCACCTCGGGAATTGCAGGTCCCGGCGGGGGAACTCCGGAGAAGCCGGTGGGCACCGTTTGGATAGCTGTTGGTTATAAAAATGAAATTCGGACGTACCGGCAGGAAACGAACCGCGGAAGGGCTATGAATATCGAAAGAGCAGGCAATAATGCCCTCTTGATGCTGCGAGATATGCTGAAATGAAGAAAAATAGAGGGTAATAAGTGAATTATTTTAAGATTTTCTTGTTTTATACAGATAAAAGTGCTTACTTTGCGCTCTGTTTGAAATAAGATAGATATAAAACTATAAAAATAAGATAGAAATGTCGAAGATTTGTCAAATTACCGGAAAGAAAGCCATGATTGGCAACAATGTTTCACACTCAAAAAGAAGAACTAAAAGAACTTTCGATGTGAACTTGTTTAACAAAAAATTCTACTATGTAGAACAAGATTGTTGGATCAGCCTTAGCATTTGTGCTAATGGTCTGCGTATTATTAACAAAAAAGGACTGGACGCTGCTTTGAATGATGCAGTAGCTAAAGGTTATTGTGATTGGAAAAGCATTAAAGTTATTGGCTAAAAAGTAAAGGAGATTACTGATTATGGCAAAGAAAGCAAAAGGTAACAGAGTACAGGTGATTCTGGAATGTACAGAACACAAGGATAGCGGTATGCCGGGAACTTCTCGTTATATCACAACGAAGAACAGAAAGAATACCACTGAAAGATTGGAATTGAAGAAGTATAATCCGATTCTGAAGAGAGTAACAGTACACAAAGAAATTAAATAATAAAAAGTATAACCCATGGCAAAGAAAGCAGTTGCAAGTTTGCACGAAGGAACTAAAGAAGGTCGTGCACATACAAAGGTTATCAAGATGGTTAAGTCTCCGAAAACAGGTGCTTACATCTTTGATGAGCAAATGGTTCCTAACGAAAAAGTACAAGACTTTTTCAAAAAATAAGATAATGATAGTTTCCCTAAAGGGTTACTAATACTTATAAAATCCTCTCATTAGTTTGCTGATGAGAGGATTTCTTTTTTTTAATTGAGAAGATTATTTTATTATTTGTCACTTTTATTATATCTTTGTGGCATAAGTTATTATACAAACAGTTAGTATATGGGATTTTTTAGTTTTTTCTCAAAAGAAAAGAAAGAGACGTTGGATAAAGGGCTATCTAAAACCAAAGAAAGTGTCTTTGGTAAAATAGCTCGTGCTGTAGCCGGAAAAACCAAAGTAGATGATGAAGTACTGGATAATCTAGAAGAGGTGTTGATTACATCCGATGTAGGAGTAGAAACAACTTTGAAGATTATTGATCGTATAGAAAAACGGGTTGCAGTAGATAAATATATGAATGCAACGGAGTTGAATCATATTTTGCGTGATGAAATAGCAGCTCTATTGACTGAAAATAATACGGATGATGTAGATGATTTTGAAGCACCTATCTTGAAAAAACCCTATGTCATTATGGTGGTTGGAGTCAATGGGGTTGGCAAAACTACTACCATCGGGAAATTAGCCTATCAATTCAAAAAGGCTGGTAAATCAGTGTATTTGGGAGCAGCAGATACATTCCGTGCAGCAGCAGTAGAACAGTTGGTTATTTGGGGAGAACGTGTAGGGGTGCCTGTAGTGAAACAGAAAATGGGTTCTGATCCTGCTTCAGTAGCATTTGATACACTAAGCTCTGCTGTTTCTAACCATGCGGATGTGGTAATCATTGATACAGCGGGCCGTCTACATAATAAGGTTGGCTTAATGAATGAGTTGACTAAAATTAAAAATGTGATGAAAAAAGTGATACCTGATGCTCCAAATGAAGTTTTGCTGGTTTTGGATGGATCTACTGGACAGAATGCTTTTGAACAGGCTAAGCAGTTTACCTTGGCTACTGAAGTTACTTCTATGGCTGTAACAAAACTGGATGGTACGGCTAAGGGAGGCGTTGTCATTGGTATTTCTGATCAGTTTAAAATTCCCGTGAAATATATTGGCTTGGGAGAGGGTATGGAAGACTTGCAGGTGTTCCGTAGAAGAGAATTTGTTGATTCTTTGTTTGGAGATAAGGCATGAAAAAAAAGACTGTTGATATTATAACCTTAGGATGTTCTAAGAATTTAGTTGATTCTGAGCGTTTGATAAAGCAATTGGAAGCAGCTGGTTATGACGTAACTCATGATGCAGAGCAGCCTAAAGGTGAAATTGCTGTCATTAATACCTGCGGATTTATAGGAGATGCAAAAGAGGAATCTATAAACATGATACTTGAATTTGCGCAGGCAAAAGAGGAAGGAAGTCTGGAACGTTTATATGTGATGGGCTGTTTGTCGGAACGATATTTGAAGGAATTGCAGCTGGAAATACCACAAGTCGACAAATTCTATGGAAAATTCAATTGGAATGAATTATTAACAGATTTAGGCCATGTGTATTTGAATAGTTTACATATTGAACGTAGTTTAACTACTCCTAAGCATTATGCCTATTTGAAAATATCTGAAGGCTGCAATCGTAAATGCTCATATTGTGCTATTCCTATTATCACAGGAAAACATGTATCTCGTCCTATGGAAGAAATATTGGACGAGGTACGCTATTTAGTGGGGAAAGGGGTGAAGGAATTCCAAGTAATAGCACAAGAGTTGACTTATTATGGTGTAGATCTATATAAGAAGCAAATGCTTCCGCTATTGATAGAAAAAATTTCAGAAATTCCTGGGGTAGAGTGGATACGTCTTCATTATGCTTATCCTGCTCATTTCCCTACTGATTTGTTTCGAGTGATGCGTGAGCGCACTAATGTGTGTAAGTATATGGATATTGCTTTGCAACATATTAGTGACAATGTGTTGGAAAAAATGCGCAGACATGTAACAAAGGAGGAAACATATCGTTTAATAGAGCAATTTAGAAATGAAGTTCCTGGTATTCATTTACGTACTACACTGATGGTAGGACATCCTGGTGAAACTGAAGCTGATTTTGAGGAACTTAAAGAATTTGTTCGTCAAGTGAAGTTTGATAGAATGGGGGCTTTTGCTTATTCTGAAGAGGAAGGAACTTTTGCAGCATCTCAATATGAAGATGTCATTCCGCAAGAAGTTAAAGAGGCTCGTTTGGATGAACTAATGTCTATACAGCAAGAAATTTCCGCCTCTTTGAGTGTTGCAAAAATTGGTAAACAAATGAAGGTCATCATTGACCGATTAGAAGGTGATTACTATATTGGCCGAACAGAATTTGATTCTCCTGAAGTAGATCCAGAAGTGCTGATAGAAAATGAACAAGAACTTCAAATAGGCGAGTTTTATCAAGTTGAAATTACAGGCGCTGACGATTTCGATCTGTATGGAAAAATCGTGTAATTTTCTAATGAGTTTGATTGGAGATATAGTATTATATACTCTCTAAATTTTTAATATTTTGAATAATAAAGAGTTTACAGCAGAATTATCAAGCAGATTGGGCTATACATTAAAAGATACCTCAGAATTAATTTCTTTTCTGACTTCAGAAATGACACAGTGTTGGCAAGAAGGGGATGCGGTGTCAATACAAGGATTTGGAACATTGGAAGTTAAAAAAAAAGCAGAAAGGATTTCTGTAAATCCCACAACAAAGTTACGCATGTTGATACCGCCAAAACTTGTTTTATCTTATAAACCAAGTCCATTGCTAAAAGATAAATTTAAATAAAAACTTGTTACAATAGCAATGAATGAAAAATTCAATATACAAGATATAATTATTATCCTGGCAGAAAAGCATGGGGTAGATAAAAAAGTAGCAGATAATTTTGTAAAGGAGTTTTTTATATTAATAGAAGAGGGGCTTGAAAAGGATAAATATGTCAAGGTTAAAGGACTTGGTACTTTTAAGTTGATTGAAGTAGAAAGCCGTGAAAGTGTTAATGTAAATTCAGGAGAGCGTATAGAAATAAAGGGGCACACTAAGATTTCATTTACACCTGAGCCGGCCTTAAAGGATATAATTAATCGTCCGTTTTCGCATTTTGAATCAGTGGTGTTACATGACGGTGTAGTGTTTAACGACATGCCGTCCAATGAAGAAAGTGAAGAAGTTATACAGATTGATGATAATCAAGGTTTAATAAAATCGACTGATGAAGAAAAAACTTCTTCAGGGGAGGAGGAAACTTCTCTGGCTGCTGAAATACCTCAAAAGATGCAACAGGAAAACATAGCCCTTCAGGAAGAGTGTCATAATTCGCCTGGTACAACAACTGAAGTCAATACTGAATTCATCGAATCAGAGAATAAACCTAAGCAGTTTGATAAGCAGCATATAGATTCAGGCAAGCGATTTATTTCCTATTTTCATTGTTTTATAGTAGTGGTTATGCTGCTCTGTCTTGGAAGTATTTTTGCTATGTATTGGGGTGATATGAAAATGATTTCGAGTTTCACAAATAAAAATAATTCAAATGTAGAAAAAGAATCTGTTGATAGTATTTTGCTGTTGCAAAATGATTCACTTAGTTCTGCAAAAAGTATTTGTGAACCTTCAGAAGAAGATAGTATTTCAAGTGTGAATTCCATTCATGAGGTTGTATCTTCTGAAACAAAACCGATAGAATCAGTTGTGAAAAATATTGAAGTTGCCCCTAAAGTTAATAAGAAAGTCTTGTCGGCAAAGTCATTTATTCCAGACTCTACCGGTTATGAGATAGTAGGTACAGAAACATTTTATACAATAAAAGAGGGCGAGACTCTTACTAGAGTTGCATTAAAGTTTTATGGAACAAAGGCTTTTTGGCCATATATTGTGAAACATAACTCCTCTGTTATAGAAAATCCGAATCATGTTCCATTTGGAACAACAATTAAAATACCAAAATTAAAAAAGAAGCTATAATTGCTTCTTTTTTTTATAAGTGCATAACTGGAATGAACTAAATCTTTAAGAAAGTTGTTAATCTAAAGATTTCAAATAGATTTTTAATAAAAATTAGTTTGTATGGTTAATATAATCCCGTAATTTTGGGAGCAAAATACAAGAATGCCCTAATTGTGTGGGGCTTTGAGGAAAATTGTAACATTAAAAAGAAAAATATTTATGGCTGAAACTATTGATATCCGCGAACTTAATGAACGGATTGAAAGACAAAGTGCTTTCATTACCAATTTGACAACTGGTATGGATCAGGTAATTGTAGGACAAAAACACCTTATAGAGTCCTTGCTTATAGGATTATTATCTGATGGACATGTATTATTGGAAGGTGTGCCTGGATTAGCAAAAACTTTAGCAATCAAGACATTGTCCTCTCTGATTGATGCTAAATATAGCCGTGTTCAGTTCACTCCTGATTTGCTGCCTGCTGACGTGATTGGTACTATGGTTTATAGTCAAAAAGATGAAAGTTTCCAGGTTAAAAAAGGCCCAGTTTTTGCCAATTTTGTTCTGGCTGACGAAATTAACCGTGCTCCTGCTAAAGTTCAAAGTGCATTGCTGGAAGCTATGCAGGAGCGTCAAGTTACAATTGGAAAAGAAACATTCCAGTTACCAGAACCTTTCTTAGTATTGGCTACTCAAAACCCAATCGAGCAAGAAGGAACATATCCTTTACCTGAAGCGCAGGTTGACCGTTTTATGCTAAAAGTAGTCATTGATTATCCGAAATTAGAAGAAGAAAAATTAATTATTCGTCAAAACATCAATGGTGAAAAATTAATTGTAAAACCTATTTTAAAAGCTGATGAAATTATTGAAGCACGAAAAGTAGTGCGCCAGGTTTATTTGGATGAAAAAATAGAAAAATATATTGTAGACATTGTGTTTGCAACACGTTACCCTGAAAAATATGATCTGAAGGAGTTGAAAGATATGATAGGATTTGGCGGTTCTCCTCGTGCTTCCATAAATCTAGCATTGGCTGCCAGAAGCTATGCATTCATAAAACGTAGAGGATATGTTATTCCTGAAGATGTTCGTGCCGTGGCTCATGATGTACTTCGTCATCGTATCGGATTAACTTATGAAGCAGAAGCTAGTAATATCACATCAGACGAAATCATTAGCAAGATTTTAAATAAAGTCGAAGTGCCTTAAATGTATTTATTCAAAAATAGGGTAGTAAGTGATTTAGGGATTTTTTGAGAAATAATTGAATGGAAACAACTGATATATTAAAAAGAGTCCGTCAAATTGAGATTAAAACACGAGGCTTATCAAATAATATATTTGCAGGCCAATACCATTCCGCTTTTAAAGGTAGAGGAATGGCTTTTTCAGAAGTGCGTGAGTATCAATTTGGTGATGATATTCGTGACATAGACTGGAATGTAACAGCCAGATTCAATAAACCTTTTGTCAAGGTGTTTGAAGAGGAACGAGAGCTGACAGTCATGTTGTTAGTGGATGTTTCCGGTAGTTTGGAGTTTGGTACAGTAAAACAGTTGAAAAAGAGTATGGTAACAGAAATAGCTGCTACCATAGCTTTTTCTGCTATTCAGAATAATGATAAAATCGGAGTCATCTTTTTTTCAGATCGTATTGAAAAGTTCATTCCTCCTAAAAAAGGAAGAAAACATATTTTATACATTATCCGTGAATTAATAGATTTTCAAGCAGATAGCAGGAAAACAAGTATCCGTGTAGGTTTGGAGTATTTAACTAATGTGATGAAAAGGCGTTGTACAGCTTTTATGCTATCTGACTTTATAGATCAAGATGACTTTAAAAATGCCTTGACCATTGCCAATCGAAAACACGATGTAGTGGCAATTCAGGTTTATGATAGACGAGCAGAAGAACTGCCTGCAATTGGACTGATGAAAATCAAGGATGCAGAAACAGGTCATGAACAGTGGATTGATACCTCATCTAAAGCAGTTCGCAAAGCACATCATGAATGGTGGGTTGAGAAGCAAACCATCTTGAAAGAGGTATTCAGTAAAAGTAACGTAGATAATGTATCAGTAAGGACTGACCAAGACTATGTGAAAGCATTAATGAATTTGTTTGCCAAAAGAAATTAATCGAAATATGAAAAAATGTTTTATACTGGTATTCTTTTTGTATATATGGGTGGGTAAAACTTTAGCTCAGTCAGTCACAGTAGATGCTATGATTGATTCTTTGCAAATATTGATTGGGCAGCAAGCTAGAATTACTCTTGAGGTATCTACTGATACAGACAAACGGGCTATATTCCCCATTTATACAGATACTATTGTTCGGGGGGTAGAAATATTGGATATTGCTAAACCTGATACACAATATTTAAATGACAGAAAGCGTTTATTAATAAAGCAACAATATACTGTTACATCATTTGATTCGGCTTTATATTACCTTCCGCCTATGGAAGTAAAAGTGGATAGTCAGTCTTACTTTTCAAAATCATTGGCACTAAAGGTCTATTCAGTTCCAGTTGACACCTTGCACCCTGATCAGTTCTTTGGACCAAAATCTGTGATACAGCCGCTTTTTATGTGGGAAGATTGGTATGGCGTGTTATTTAGGACTTTTTTATTAGTATTCAGTGGTTTCCTGCTGTATTATCTGATAAAGCGATTCTTTGATAATAAGCCTATTATCAGAAAGGTAAAAGTAGAGCCCAAATTGCCTGCTCATCAATTGGCTTTAGTAGAAATAGAAAGGATAAAAGGAGAGAAAATTTGGCAGAAGGGAATGTCAAAGGAGTATTATGTGCAACTTACAGATGTTATTCGTAACTATATAAAAGACAGATTTGGTTTTAATGCTTTAGAAATGACATCTTCGGAAATTATTTCAAAGCTCATTGAAGTCAAAGATAAGGAGGCTATAAAAGATTTAAAATCTCTTTTTGAAACTGCAGATTTAGTAAAGTTTGCGAAGCACAATCCATTAATAAACGAAAATGATGCAAACTTAGTTAATGCCATTGATTTTATTAATGAGACAAAGGTGGAAGAAGAGGAAACTCTTAAACCGGAACCTACTGAAATTACGATTATCGAAAAACGCCCTTTGCGCATTAAAATTCTTTTGGGAGTTGCTATTCTTGCTTTAGTATCAGTTGCTATTGCTTGCATAGTTTATATCGTCAGTGCATTATATACATATTTTGTTTGATAGCCAACATATAAAGTCTTCAACTATTAATTCATAAAAGAGTATGTTTTTCGCCAATATAGAATATTTGTTTTTGCTGATATTGCTAATACCTTATATAGTATGGTATGTGATGAAACGCAAGAAAAGTGAGGCTACACTTCAAATTTCGGATGCAAGAGTTTATGCTCATACACCTAAAAGTTATAAAAACTATTTGTTACATGTACCTTTTATTTTTAGAATTCTGGCTTTAATACTGATTATTTTAGTTCTAGCACGCCCACAAACTACGGATAGCTGGCAAAATAGTGAGGTAGAGGGCATTGATATAATGTTAGCTATTGACGTTTCAACCAGTATGTTAGCAGAGGATTTAAAGCCTAATCGTCTGGAGGCTGCAAAAGATGTAGCTGCAGAGTTTATTAATGGTAGACATAATGACAACATTGGTATAACTTTGTTTGCTGGAGAAAGCTTCACCCAATGTCCACTTACTGTGGATCATTCGGTTTTATTGAATCTTATTAAGGATGTGAAATGTGGATTGATTGAGGATGGAACTGCAGTAGGTATGGGGATTGCCAATGCTGTAACCCGGTTGAAAAACAGTAAAGCAAAATCGAAAGTTATTATTCTGCTTACTGATGGAACTAATAACAAAGGTGATATCTCTCCCTTAACTGCTGCAGAAATAGCTAAAAGTTTTGGCATTCGAGTGTATACAATCGGTGTAGGGACAAATGGTATGGCTCCTTATCCATATCCTGTAGGAGGAACTGTTCAATATGTGAATATGCCAGTGGAAATCGATGAAAAGACTTTAACGGAGATTGCAGGAGCTACAGATGGAAATTATTTTAGAGCAACCAATAATTCCAAGCTAAAAGAGGTATATAAAGAAATTGATAAACTTGAAAAGACTAAACTTCATGTAAAAGAGTTTAGTAAGCGGCAAGAAGAGTATCGCTTATTTGCTTTTTTAGCTTTCATATGTATCCTTATGGAAATCTTATTAAGAAATTCTATCTTAAAAAAGATTCCGTAATAAGATTTTTTGGATAGAAGTATTTAAATAAACGTTGAAAATAGATAGCTATGTTTCGATTTGAAGAACCTGCATATTTGTACATTTTATTGTTGCTACCTTTATTAGCAGCTTTTTATCTTTACTCTAACTATCGTAGAAGGCATGCTATTCGTCAATTTGGCGATCCGGAATTAATGGCGCAACTAATGCCGGAGGTATCAAAGTATCGCCCGGATGTGAAGTTTTGTATTGTTTTAATTGTTTTGGGACTTTTTGCCGTTTTATTGGCTAGACCTCAATTTGGTTCTAAGCTTGAAACAGTGAAACGCCAGGGTGTAGAGGTTATGATTGCATTAGATATTTCTAATTCAATGCTTGCTCAGGATGTGCAGCCAAGCCGGTTATCAAAAGCAAAAAGATTAGTATCTCAATTAGTAGATAAAATGGAGAATGATAAAGTGGGGATGATAGTGTTTGCTGGGGATGCCTTTACACAATTGCCTATAACGAGTGATTATATATCTGCTAAAATGTTTTTAGAATCGATTGATCCATCATTGATTTCTAAGCAGGGAACAGCCATAGGTACAGCCATAAGCCTTGCTTCTCGTAGTTTTACTACTCAAGAAGGAGTAGGTAGGGCAATTATAGTCATTACAGATGGTGAAAATCATGAAGGCGGTGCTTTGGAAGCAGCAAAAGCTGCTGCTGATAAAGGTATTCAAGTTAATGTGCTTGGCGTTGGTTCGCCAGATGGTTCCCCTATACCTGTTGAAGGGACTAAGGATTTCCGTCGCGATAAAAATGGTAATGTAATTGTTACTCGGTTGAATGAACAGATGTGTCAGGAAATTGCTAAGGATGGACGTGGTATTTATGTCAGAGTAGACAATACAAATAATGCGCAAAAAATAATTAGTAAGGAAATCGATAAAATGGCTAAAGCTGATGTGGAAACGCAGGTTTATACAGAATTTAATGAACAGTTTCAAGCTATAGCATGGATCATCTTTTTATTATTATTAATAGAAATGCTTATATTAGAGCGGAAAAATCCTCTGTTCCGTCATATACATTTATTTTCAAATAAAAAATAGTCTAATAACTATGTTGTACTCTCAAAAATATATAGAAGTTGCGGTGATTCTTCTATGCACAGGCTTTAATTCACTTTCTGCTCAAAAATTAGAGCGTGATTATATCCGTAGAGGAAATAGAGCCTTTAGGGATAGTGCATTCGTAGATGCGGAAGTGAATTATCGAAAGGCTTTGGAAGCAAATCCTAAATCGACGATTTCAATGTTTAATTTAGGTAACACGTTAGCTGCTCAAAATAAAGTTAAAGATGCTCTAGAACAATATGTTACAGCTAGTAAAATAGAGAAAGAAAAAGATCATTTGGCTCAGATTTTTCATAATATGGGGGTTATTTTTCAATCTCAGAAAGATTATGCGAAAGCAGTTGATGCATATAAAGAATCTTTACGCAGCAATCCTTCAGATGATGAAACTCGCTATAATTTAGCATTAGCTCAAAAATTGCTAAAAGATCAGCAACAAAATCAAGAGAAACAAGATCAGAATCAGCAAAATCAGGAGCAGCAAAATCAAGAGAAACAAAAAGAAGCAAAAGATAAGAATCAGGAACAACCTCCTCAGTCAGATAAGAATAAAGATCAGATGTCTAAAGAAAATGCAGAGCAGCTTCTTAATTCTGTTATGCAAGATGAAAAAGGGGTTCAAGATAAAGTGAAAAAGCAGCAAGTTATCCAAGGAGGACGTTTGGAAAAAGATTGGTAATATTGCAGTGATGTAAATGAAAGAATTAGAGATATGAAGAGAATATTAATCTTATGCTTAGTTTTTTTTATCATCTGCTTGTCAGCTAAAGCTGATGATAAAGTCACATTTTCTGCTTCAGCGCCAGAAGCTGTGGCAGTCGGTGACCAGTTTAGATTATCTTATACTATTAATACACAGAGTGTAAGGGATTTTAGAGTTCCTTCCATAAAAGATTTTGAAGTTTTGATGGGGCCGAGTCGATCTTATAGTATGCAAAACATTAATGGAAAGACTACTGAGACCTTAACTTATACTTATATTTTACAAGCTGTCAAGGAGGGCTCTTTTACGATAGCTAGTGCCTCAGTCCGTGCTAAGGGACAGAATTTGGTTTCAAATTCATTGACTATTAAGGTCTTGCCAGCAGACAGTAGCTCTCCTTCGAATGAAAAGGCTTCGGGTAACCGTGAGGCTGCTCAACGCAAAGCGCAAAGAGGTCGTATTTCAGATGACGATCTGTTAATAACTGCTACGGCTAGTAAGACAAAAGTATTTGAACAAGAGGCTTTTTTGCTAACTTATAAAATATATACAGCTGTAGAATTGCGTGGATTTGATAATGTAAAACTTCCGGATTTTAAAGGTTTCCATTCTCAAGAAGTAGAACTTCCTGCTGATCGTAAATGGGGTTTAGAACATTATAAGGGAAGAAATTATCAAACTACCATATATCGTCAATTTGTTTTGTTTCCTCAACAAACAGGTCAATTGTCTATAGAACCTGCATATTTTACTGCTTCTATTGCTAAATCAGTAGTGGTTGATGATCCTTTTGAAGCTTTCTTTAACGGTGGTGCAGGATATGTAGAAGTTAAAAAACAATTATCTACGCCTAAGCTGACCATTAATTCTATGGAATTGCCAGCAGGGAAACCAGATAATTTTTCAGGCGGAGTGGGAGAGTTTACTCTATCTTCTTCTATTAGCACAACGTCTTTGAAAACTAATGATGCACTAACAATTAAGCTTATTGTATCTGGAACTGGTAATTTGAAGTTACTTTCTACACCAGAAATTAAATTTCCGGAAGATTTTGACGTTTATGATCCAAAAATAGAAAATAACTTAAGACTTACTGCAGGAGGACTGAGCGGTAATCAAGTAATAGAATATATTGCTATACCTCGTAATGCAGGTCATTATAAGATTCCAGCATTAAAGTTTAGCTATTTTGATATAAAGTCAAAGAAATATAAGACTTTGTGTACAGAAGATTACGCTGTAAATGTTGAAAAAGGTGTTGGCACTTCTTCTCAGGCTGTTGCTAATTTTACGAATAAAGAAGATCTTAAGGTCTTGAATGAAGATATTCGCTTTATTAAACAAAATAGAGTTTCATTAAAACAAAGGGGAGTTTTCTTTTTTGATTCAGCTCTTTATTGGTTATTGTATATTGTGCCAGGATGTCTTTTTATTCTATTCTTTTTAATATATCGCAAGCAGATAGCAGCAAATGCTAATGTCGCTAAAATGCGTACCAAAAAGGCTAATAAGGTGGCAGTAAAACGTATGAAAAGAGCAGGAAAACTTTTAGCCAATAATCAGCAAGATGATTTTTATGATGAAGTGTTAAAAGCTCTTTGGGGATATATTAGTGATAAACTAAACATTCCTGTCTCAAATTTATCAAAAGATAATGTAGAGGAAAAACTAAAGGAAGATGGCGTTGAAGATAATTTAATTAATGAATTTATTACTACCTTGAATGACTGTGAATTTGCTCGTTTTGCTCCTGGAAATGACAATCAAGCGATGGATAAAATCTATACAGCTTCTTTGGAGCTAATCAGTAAAATGGAAAATTCAATAAAACGTTAATTCAAAATGAAGTATGCTATGATGAAAAAGGTATTATACGTTGTTTTATTATTTGCAGTCTTTTCTGTTTCTGCCATGGGTCAGAATGCAACTGAATGTAAGCTAAAGGCTGATTCTGCCTATGTTAATGAAGACTATGCTTCAGCAATTAAGTTGTATGAAAATTTACTGAAATCTGGAGAAGCAGCTGAGATATATTATAATTTAGGCAACTGCTATTATAAAACAAAAGATATAGCGAGGGCTATTTTAAATTATGAACGTGCACTTCTATTGCGTCCAGATAATGCAGATATTAGGGCTAATTTGGATATTGCACGATCTAAAACAGTGGATAAAATAAATATGATTCCTGAAATATTCTTTATCTCATGGACAAAATCACTGATAAATAGCTTTAGCATTGATTCATGGGCTAAAATTGCTGTTATAAGTTTCTGGTTATTCTTGCTGTTCATTTGCTTATTTCTTGTTTCAAAGCAATCAAAGTGGAAAAAAACAGGTTTTTTTGCAGGAATTATATTTATGATATTGAGCATATCAAGCAATATTTTTGCAAATGCACAAAAGGATAATCTACTAAATCGTCATGAAGCCATTATTCTAGCACCAAGCGTTACAGTGCGCAGCACTCCAAGTGAAAATGGTACCAGTTTGTTTATTCTTCACGAAGGCAGAAAAGTAAAAGTAAAAGATAATTCTATGCGTGATTGGAAGGAAATTATTCTAGAGGATGGGAAAGTAGGTTGGTTGGCAACTTCAACTATTGAGTTTATATAAGAGTTCATTTATAAGTTGGATAAATCTTTTGGTTGGCACTTGAATATCAAGTGTCAACCAATTTTTTATTATAATAATGACAGAAATAATTGTCTCTATGTATTTTTTTTATTAAGTTTAAAGTCTAATATATAAATATATTATTAACCATTAAATTATAATCAATATGAGAACTATAACCTTTAATGAACTTCGCAAAATTAAGGATTCATTACCCAGCGGCAGCATGCATAGAATTGCTGATGAATTAGGACTTGAGGTAGACACTGTACGAAACTTCTTTGGTGGGCATAACTTTAAAGAAGGAAAAAGTGTTGGTATTCACTTAGAGCCAGGTCCTGATGGTGGGTTAGTCATGATAGATGATACTACCGTATTAGATATGGCTTTGCGGATATTAGATGAAATGGTTGAGGTTGAGAAAGATTAAAAGATTAATTGACTTAGTCCCATATAATGCCATTAAACATAATCTAAGTAATAATGGCGTTATATGGGACTATAATTTATTAAATTATAATCAGTATTATGTTTAATATATAGTGTATTTAACTGATACTACCTACTCTATAATTTAATCAGTAGTTCTTTTTATAGGCTTCTTACCTATCCTGATCATTAAACAAAAAAGCGAAATCATTATGATTATGATTTCGCTTTTTTGTTGATATAAAAAGAAGTATATTACATCATATCTTCAATTTCCTTATATTCAGGACCCATGCCTAAGTTGTAATAAACGCGATACAACCCCATCATCCACAAATCCTTTTGATCAGGTTTCAAAGATCTTGCTTTTTCATAACATGGTTTAGCTTTTTCATAAAATGCTTTCAATGTATTCTGATCTTCTTTATATTTTGGATCATTTACATCTGTAGTAGCTTTTTCTGAGAAATCTTGTGCTTGTAAGCAGTAAATTAAACCTAAATTAGAATAAGCTTCTGCATAGTTAGGATCCTTTTCTGTAGTTTTAGTATAGAATTCTATTGCTTTATCATAATCTTTCATATTATGATACAAATATCCTTTTACATACAGATAGAATGTATTGTTTGGATCTTTAGTCAACATGTCGTCAGCAAACTGCATTGCTTCATCATATTTATTGTTATTGCTATAGTAATCAATCAGGTGACCAAAGAAGAAGGAATGATCAGGATATTTTTGGATACCTTCTTTCAATGAAGCAATCCATTTGTCAGTTTCGCCTTGAGCTTTTAATGCAGTAGAGATAAATTCCATAGCGTATTTACCTACTTCCTTGTCATCTTTTGCATAAGGAGCATATTTCAAGATGCTAGGATAATCTTCTGTTTTAGCTGCTGCTAAACTTGCATAGTAAGCAATCTGAGGTAAAACAGTATCTGTCTGCAACAAATTTTCTTTTTCAAACATAGGATTGATAGCCATGTCAATGTATGCAGCAAAGAATTGTAAAGCTTTGTTGTTCAATTCCTTAGCTTTTTCATTTTCAGCACCTGTAGCCATGTTGAAATACTGGATACCACCATTAATCAAGTTGCCACGTTCTGCTAGCATAGATGCCACATTCGATCTTCTAAATTTGTTTTTAATTTTACCTTTTTCATTAGGTATTTGTGCTAATTCATCACATTTAAAGTAATATTTGCACATATCTAATGCACTGTTATACACTTGAAGAGTATCATATGGTTTTCTTAGGTAAGCATTTTCCATTTCTTTTTCGCTTCTTCTTTTTTGAATGAAGCCTGCAACATCCCAAGTAGCTGCATTGTCTTTAGTCTCAGGATTGGTTAAAGCTGCATTTATGAGTTCTTCAGCCTTTGCAAAATCAGGATTTGTTCCATTAGCAATGCTTTTTGCTTCTTTTACAGCTTTTTCCTGAGCAAAAGTGAAGCCTGCAGCAAATAGCAATGCCATTGATACTACTACTTTTTTCATAATTGTAGAAAATTTTAAATTAATATTACGTCTATTCTTTATCATTCGTCTATTGAATTATTTAAGGAATCAGATTCCATTATATCATTTACTTGAGTGTTATTTTCTTCCTCAGAGGAAAATAACGAATTTTCTTCTTCCGTATTAGTTGTTACTTTGCATACAGAGCCTATTTCATCATTCCGCTTTTCCAAATTGATTAAGCGAACTCCTTGAGTTGCACGGCCCATAATACGCACATCCGCTACTTTCAGGCGAATAGTAATACCAGACTTATTAATAATCATCAAATCATTTTCGTCTGTTACGGATTTAATGGCTACCAGTTTTCCTGTTTTTTCGGTAATGTTCATTGTCTTGACTCCCTTACCACCTCTATTGGTTATTCGATAGTCTTCAATATCAGAACGTTTTCCATATCCTTGTTCAGAAACTACCATAATCGTTTCAGTTTCTGGGTCTTTAATGCAAATCATGCCAACTACTTCATCTTGACCATCATCATCGAGAGTAATACCGCGTACGCCTGTTGCTGTACGTCCCATGACACGAACTGCACTTTCGTGGAATCTAATAGCACGCCCATTGCGGTTTGCTATAATGATTTCATTATCTCCATTAGTCATTCTTACTTCAATAACACGATCATCTTCGCGGATTGTGATTGCGTTAACTCCATTCTGACGTGGGCGTGAATATTGTTCCAATAAGGTTTTCTTAATTACGCCATTTTTCGTACAGAATAAAACGTAATGACTATTGATATACTCTTCATCATTCAAATTCTTCACACGAAGATAAGCATTGACAGCATCATCAGAATCAATATTTAGCAAATTCTGTATAGCTCTTCCCTTAGAATTCTTGGTTCCTTCAGGAATTTCATAAACTTTCAGCCAATAACATTTCCCTTTTTGTGTAAAGAACATCATTGTGTTATGCATCGTTGCTGGATATATATGCTCTATAAAATCCTCATCTCGGGTTTCTGTGCCCTTAGAGCCTACCCCACCTCTATTTTGAGCGCGGAATTCACTCAGAGGAGTTCTTTTAATATATCCCATGCGTGAAATGGTAATAATCATTTCATCGTCAGCATAGAAATCTTCTGGATTAAATTCTTCTGATGCATACACAATTTCAGAACGTCGCTCATCGCCATACTTATCTTTGATTTCTATCAGTTCATCTTTTATAACTTTCTTACAAAGATCGTCATTAACTAGAATTTCTTCTAGATAAGTAATTCTTTTTTGGATTTCATCATATTCAGCATGGAGTTGATCCTGCATAAGTCCTGTAAGTTGTCTTAAACGCATTTCAACAATGGCGCGGGATTGAATTTCAGAGAGTTCAAATCTTTCCATCAAGCCTGAAATTGCTTCCACCGGCGACTTAGCAGCACGGATGATTCTTATAACTTCATCAATATTATCAGAAGCAATAATAAGTCCCTCTAGTATATGTGCACGTTCTTTAGCTTTGCGTAAGTCATATTTGGTTCTACGTATAACTACTTCATGTCGGTGCTCAACAAAATATTTGATAAGTTCTTTCAAATTAAGGAGTCGTGGACGTCCATGTACAAGAGCTACGTTATTAACTCCAAATGAGGTTTGAAGTTGCGTCAGTTTATATAGTTTATTCAAGACAACACTGGCATTGGCATCGCGCTTGACATCAATAACGATGCGCATACCTTCACGGTCTGACTCATCATTCGCATTAGAAATTCCTTCAACTTTTTTCTCGTTGGCAAGATCTGCTATAGATTTAATGAGTTCAGCTTTGTTAACCCCATAAGGAATTTCAGTTACTATAATCTTATCGTGTGTTGCACCTGATTCGATTTCAGCTTTTGCGCGCATGATTACACGACCACGGCCTGTTAAGTAAGCTTCTCGCACACCACTCATACCATATATATAACCTCCTGTCGGGAAATCAGGAGCCTTAATATATTCCATGAGGCCTTCTACATCAATGTCGTTATTATCAATGTATGCCACACATGCATTGATGACTTCCGTTAAATTATGAGTCGGCATATTCGTTGCCATACCAACTGCAATACCTGTAGCCCCATTTACCAACAAGTTAGGGATACGGGTTGGCATAACAGTGGGCTCTTGCAGAGAGTCATCAAAGTTATTGGTCATATCAACGGTTTCCTTATCAATATCCTGCATCATATCTTCACCGATTTTTTGCAGTCTACATTCAGTATAACGCATAGCAGCAGCGCTATCTCCGTCTACAGAACCATAATTACCCTGACCATCTACCAACATATAGCGCATAGCCCATGGCTGAGCCATACGTACCAGCGCACCATAAACAGAAGAGTCTCCATGAGGATGGTATTTACCTAAAACGTCACCTACTACTCTCGCAGATTTTTTGTAGGGCTTGTCAGAAGTGTTTCCTAATCCCATCATACCAAATAGAATTCTACGATGTACAGGTTTAAAACCATCTCTCACATCCGGAAGAGCGCGCGATACAATGACTGACATAGAATAGTCAATGTATGAAGACTTCATTTCCTCTTCAATGTTTATTTTTATAATTCTGTCTTGTTCAAGCATTTAAAAAGAATATTAATTATACATTTTGTGGTTCTTGAAAAACCATGCTAAAGTACTGCTTTTTTACGACATACAAAAGTTTTCTTTAATAAAGTTTGTTGTTTAGGTTAGTAGAAATTCCTTTATTCAAGTTCAAAGAATGCTCACTCCTCTTTTATATAATCAGAAATCAGAGATATTTGTATTTGTTTTGTGGCATGAAATTTGTAGAAGATAAATAAAGATTTTTAAGATTCATCGAATAAATTAATGTGTATCTTTGTTGCGATAATCCAAAATAGAAATTGATAGATAACTATATGAATAAGCAATTTTCAGAGCGAATGTCCGAAGTACTTGTTTTTAGCAAAGAAGAAGCTGTTCGATTGCAGTGCAGTCGAATTTGCCCTGAAATCTTGATGTTAGGCATGTTGCGTGAGGGCAAAGGTAAAGCGGTAGAAATATTAAAGGATTTTGATGTTGATATCATGAATATCAAAAAAAACATTGAAATGTTTTTGAATAAGAATCAGGTTTTTGAGATGTCTGATAATACAGAAATTTCGTTATCATCAGATTCTTCAAAGTTATTAAAAATAGGCATTTTAGAAGCGAGGTTATTAAAAGACAGCATAACCGATACTGAACATATTTTATTAGCAATACTTAAGGATAGAGAAAGCTATGTAGCTAATCTTTTGTATGAAAATCATCTGGATTACAAACTTGTATTTGAAAAGCTTTCTAAGAAATCAGCTAATCCTACAGCAGGAATGGGTTTTACTGAAGAAGAAGAGGAAGAGGAAGAGAAAAATGTAGGAGGTTCTGGTAAGAGCGAAAATGTACAGTCATACTCTTCTGCTAGAACTTCTTCCAAAAGTGTCAATGATACTCCAGTGTTGGATAAGTTTGGAGTAGATATGACATTAGCTGCTGCTGAAGAAAAGTTAGATCCTGTAGTGGGCCGAGAACAAGAGATAGAACGTCTTGCCCAGATTTTAAGTCGTCGAAAAAAAAATAATCCTGTTTTAATTGGTGATCCTGGTGTTGGAAAATCAGCCATCGTGGAAGGGTTAGCTGTACGAATCAATCAAAGAAAAGTATCTCGTGTGCTGTTTGATAAACGCTTGATAATGTTGGATATGGCATCTGTTGTAGCAGGTACAAAATACAGAGGCCAATTTGAAGAACGTGTCCGCTCCATTATTAACGAACTGCAGAAGAATCCGAATGTGATTTTATTTATTGATGAGTTACATACGATTGTTGGAGCAGGCTCAGCTGCCGGTTCTATGGATGCAGCTAACATGTTGAAACCAGCATTGGCACGGGGTGAGATACAATGTATAGGAGCTACTACTCTTGATGAATACAGAAAAACGATTGAAAAGGACGGGGCTTTAGAGCGTCGTTTCCAGAAGGTGATTGTTGAGCCTACAACTCCAGAAGAAACACTTCAGATTCTAAGAAATATAAAAGGGAAATATGAAGAGCATCACAATGTGGTTTATACAGACAAGGCTCTTGAATCATGTGTCAAATTGACAGACCGATATATTACAGATAGAAGTTTTCCAGATAAAGCTATAGATGCTTTGGATGAAGCTGGTTCTAGAATACGTCTTACAACTATAACTGTACCTAAAGAGATAGTAGATCAAGAACATTTGATTGAAGACGCTAAAACAGCGAAAGCTGAAGCTGCAAAATCTCAGAATTATGAATTGGCGGCAAGCTATCGTGATAAAGAACAGGAACTTATGCGAAAACTGGAAGAAATGAAGGAAGCATGGGAAGTCAGCTTGCGGGATAACCAGCAAGTTGTAGATGAAGAAGATATAGCTAATGTTGTATCCATGATGTCAGGCATACCAGTTCAACGCATTGCTCAAAGTGAAAGCGCAAAATTGGCTGGCATGAAGAAAACTTTGCTTACTAAGATCATTGCGCAGGATGAAGCTATAGATAAGTTGACTAAGGCTATTTTGAGAAGTCGGGTTGGTTTAAAAGATCCCAATCGTCCTATTGGTACTTTTATGTTTTTAGGTCCTACAGGTGTAGGTAAAACTCATCTTACCAAACAGTTGGCTCAGTATATGTTTGGCTCTTCTGACGCGTTGATACGTGTAGATATGAGTGAATATATGGAAAAGTATGCTGTATCTCGTTTGGTTGGAGCTCCTCCTGGATATGTAGGATATGATGAAGGTGGTCAGCTTACTGAAAAGGTTCGCCGTAAGCCCTACTCTATTGTTTTATTTGATGAAATAGAAAAGGCGCATCCTGACGTCTTTAATTTGTTGCTTCAAGTTATGGATGAAGGTCGTCTTACTGATAGTAACGGTAGAACGGTTGATTTTAAGAATACCGTTATTATTATGACTTCGAATATTGGAACGCGTCAACTTAAGGATTTTGGACGTGGAGTTGGTTTTGCAGCACATTATCAGGCTGATGACAAGAATCATTCTCAGGGTATTATTCAAAAGGCTTTGAATAAATCTTTTTCTCCCGAGTTTTTGAATCGAATAGATGAAATTATAACTTTCGATCAACTCTCTTTAGAGGCTATTATTAAGATAGTAGATATAGAACTTAGCGGATTGATAGATCGTGTTACGGCATTAGGATATAACCTGGAGATTGATGAAAAAGCGAAAAAGTTTTTAGCCACTAAAGGTTATGATGTACAGTTTGGTGCACGTCCTTTAAAACGGGCCATTCAGAATTATCTGGAAGATGCTCTTTCTGAGTTGATTATTACAGAAGGTGTTCATGAAGGTGATACTATAAATGTAACCGTCAATCAGACAGAAGAAGGATTGTTGGTGTGTAAGGCATAAATCAATTTGGCAGAATCAAGACAAAATGTCAGTCTATATCGGGCTGGCATTTTTTTTGTGTATGGAGTAATAAATTGAAATTAAATTTTAAAATTAAATAGTTGTATGCAAAAAGGAAATATTGGGGTAACTACAGAAAATATTTTCCCCGTTATAAAAAAATTCTTGTATAGTGATCATGAAATATTCCTCCGTGAATTGGTTTCTAACGCAGTTGATGCTACACAAAAACTGAAAACCTTATCTTCTATAGGTGAATTTAATGGCGAACTTGGAAATTTAACTGTCCATGTATCCTTAGGAAAGGATACTATTACAGTTTCTGATCGCGGAATTGGTTTGACCGCAGAAGAAATAGATAAATATATCAATCAAATTGCATTTTCAGGAGCTAATGATTTCCTAGAAAAATATAAAAATGATGCTAATGCCATCATTGGTCACTTCGGTTTGGGCTTCTATTCTGCTTTTATGGTTGCTAAAAAAGTGGAAATTGTAACTAAATCATGGAGAGATGGCGCACAGGCTGTAAAGTGGTCATGTGACGGAAGTCCTGAGTTTACTTTAGAAAATGTAGAAAAAGAAGATCGTGGTACCGATATTATTCTTTATGTAGATGATGACTGCAAAGAATTTTTGGAAGAATCACGTATTTCTTCTTTATTGAAAAAATATTGCAGTTTCTTGCCAGTGCCTGTTGCTTTTGGCAAAAAGAAAGAATGGAAAGATAATAAGCAAGTAGATACAGCAGAGGATAATATTATCAATGAAGTGAATCCGCTTTGGACTCGTAAGCCTAATGAATTGAAGGATGAAGATTATAAAGAGTTCTACAGAAATCTTTATCCTATGTCAGATGAACCTCTCTTCTGGATTCACCTAAATGTGGATTATCCGTTCCATTTAACAGGTGTGCTTTATTTCCCGAAAGTAAAAAGCAACATTGAATTAAATAAGAACAAAATTCAGCTTTACTGTAATCAGGTATACGTTACCGATTCAGTAGAAGGTATTGTTCCTGATTTCTTGACGCTCCTTCATGGAGTGTTAGATTCACCGGATATTCCTTTGAATGTATCACGTTCTTATCTGCAAAGTGATTCTAATGTAAAGAAGATATCTACTTATATTACAAAGAAGGTTTCAGACCGTTTGCAATCAATCTTTAAATCAGATCGCAATCAGTTTGAAGATAAATGGGGTGATTTGAAAATCTTCATTAACTATGGTATGCTGACTCAAGAAGATTTCTATGATAGAGCTAAAGATTTTGCTCTTTTCACAGATACAGACTTAAAGCATTATACTTTTGAAGAGTATAAGACTTTGATCAAGGACAATCAGACTGATAAGGATGGAAATCTCATTTATCTGTATGCCAATAATGCTGATGAACAATATAGTTATATTGAATCAGCCAAGAATAAGGGATATAATGTTTTGTTGATGGATGGGCAGTTAGACATTGCGATTGTAAGCATGTTGGAACAAAAATTTGAAAAAGTTCGTTTCACGCGTGTAGACAGTGATGTTATTGATCGGTTAATTGTAAAAGAAGCTTCTTCTTCTTCTACTCTTACCATGTCTGAACAAGAAGCTTTATCTGCTATTTTCAAAAGCCAATTGCCAAAACTGGAGAAAGCAGAGTTTCATATATCGACAGCAGCTTTAGGCGAAGCTTCTTCACCGATTATGATTACCCAGAGTGAATATATGCGTAGAATGAAGGAAATGGCTAATATTCAAGCAGGAATGAGTTTTTACGGTGAAATGCCAGATATGTTTAATATTGTATTAAATTCAGATCATTCTTTGGTAAAGGCTATTTTGGCAGGTGAAAATTCAGCATGTGCTCAGTCCCTTCAACCTATCTTGGATGATATCAGTTCAGTAAATCTGCGCCGTTCTGATTTGAAAAAAGCTCATGAAGGCAAGAAGGATGAAGAAATTTCAACCGCAGATAAAGATGAACTCAACGAACTGGATAATAAATTGAATGCGTTGACTGCCAAAAAAGAAAGTATTTGGTCAGAATATGCTGCAAGTAATAAAGTGGTTCGCCAATTAATTGATTTGGCTCTTCTCCAAAACGGCATGTTAAGAGGAGCTGCTTTAAATGATTTCGTAAAAAGAAGCATTGATTTAATAAAATAATACAATCTTAAAGTTACAGCATAAGGCACTGTATTCAACCTTTTCAAGGAGAATACAGTGCCTTTTAAATTGTTTTCCTTTTGAGTTGTGCTTTTTATATGATGAACTTACTGTTTTTCAAAACAAATGCTTATATTTGGACAATTGGTATTTAATTATTGATTGAGATAGAATATTTATGAAAAAGATTATTTTGTTTTTAGTATTCCTTATTCCTATGCTGCATATAATGTTTGCCCAAAAAGTAGGTCTTGTGCTAAGTGGTGGAGGAGCTAAAGGCATGACACATATTGGTATCATTCGGGCTTTAGAAGAAAACAATATCCCTATTGATTATATTGCAGGTACTTCTATGGGGGCTATTGTTGGATCTATGTATGCCATGGGGTATTCTCCTGACGATATGGAAGCCTTGTTAAAATCACCGGATTTTAAACGTTGGTATACAGGACAGATAGAACCTCAATACGAATACTATTTTAAAAAGAATCGTCCAACTCCGGAGTTCTTTAATATTAGGTTCAATTTGAAGGATTCACTACATGTCAATCCTGTAAAATTACCTACTAGTATGATTAACCCTATTCATATGAACTTGGTCTTTGTGGAACTATTTGCCCGGTCCACAGCGGCATGTCATGGAAATTTTAATAATTTATTTGTACCGTTTCGTTGTATAGCCTCTGATGTTTACAATAAAAAAGCGTTGGTGATGAGAAACGGAGACTTAGGGGATGCTGTCCGTGCCTCTATGAGTTTCCCTTTTGTTTTTAAGCCTATTGAAATAGATAGTGTATTGGCGTATGATGGTGGAATTTACAATAATTTCCCGACAGATATAATGCGCAAGGATTTTCATCCTAATATTATTATAGGCAGTGTTGTTGCAGCTAACCCTAGCAAACCGAAAGAAAATGATTTAATGAGCCAAATAGAAAATATGGTTATGCAAAAAACAGATTATTCTCTTCCTGATTCATTGGGTATTGTTATGACTTTCAAATATGATGATGTTAACTTGATGGATTTTGACCGTTTAAAGGAATTGCATGATATAGGGTATAAGCGTACTATGGAAATGATGGATTCTATTAAAAGCAGAATTCCTAGAAGAGTGAATGCGGAAAATGTCCGTTTAAGGCGGATGATTTATAAAAATGCCTTGCCTCCTTTAAATTTTAGAGATATCTATATCGAAGGGGGACTTAATGAACAGCAGCAAGCTTATATTAAAAAAGAATTTCATGATGAAGACGATGAACTGTTCACCTATGAAGATGTAAAACGTGGTTATTTCAGGTTATTGGCTGATAATATGATTTCAGAAATTATTCCGCATGCTGTTTATGATCCTCAAACTAATCTTTATTCGCTGAAATTAAAAGTGAAGATGGAGGACAACTTTTCTGTGCGTATAGGCGGAAGTGTGTCTACAACCAGTTCTAACCAGATTTATTTGGGCTTGGGCTATCAGGATTTAAATTACTACTCTAAAGAGTTAATTTTGGATGGACAAATAGGCAAGATTTATAATAATGCCCAATTTATGGCTCGTATTGATCTTCCTACCAAAATTCCTACTTCCTATAGATTTATAGCTTCATATAGCACTTTTGATTATTATAAAAAGGATAAATTGTTTTCTAAGAATGACAAGCCTTCATTTAATACAAAAGATGAACGCTTTCTAAAGTTGATGGTATCCCTTCCATTTATGGCTAATAAAAGAGCAGAATTAGGCTTTGGTATTGGTAAACTGGAAGACCGGTATTTTCAATCTAATATAATTGATTTTGAAAAGGACCGCTCAGATAAGAGTGAATATAGATTGATAGGTGGTTCTTTAGGTTTTTATGGTAGCACCCTGAATGCACGTCAGTATGCTACAGGGGGATACTATGAAAAGTTGGTAGCCCAGATCTATACAGGAAATGAGAAATATATACCAGGAAATCCTACGATGGAGGCTTCTCCCTGGAAAGAACGGCAATCCTGGCTGCAGATTTCATACTTAAAAGAAGCGTATCATTCCATGGCTAGGCGTTTTGTTCTAGGTTGGCGGGCAGAAGCTGTATATTCTTCAAAGAATTTTTCTGAGAATTATACGGCTACTATGATGCAGGCTTGCGAATTTGCTCCGACACCACATAGTAAGTTGATGTATAACGAAGCATTTCGGGCCAATCAGTATATAGCTGCAGGTATAAAGCCTATTGTAGTATTTAATGATATGTTTCAGTTGCGTTCAGAATTTTATGGATTCTTGCCTATTTTCCCTATAAAAAAGAATATGGCTAATCAGGCTTATTATGGAAAATCCTTCTCCTCCTTTGAATATTTAGGAGAATTGTCATTGGTTTGTCAATTGCCATTTGGAGCAATTTCAGCTTATGTAAATCACTATAGTTCACCAAGTAAGGAATGGAATGTAGGTTTAACATTAGGATGGCAGTTATTCAACTATCGATTTATTGAGTGATTTTTTTTAAAAAAAAGTATGGAAATAATTTGCATATTAAAAAAAACTCCGTACCTTTGCACCCGTTAAAACGAAACAACAAGGTCGCGTAGCTCAACTGAATAGAGTA
>Flurry_p2__coassemble_409_pt1 | contig 42986 bp, 40 predicted proteins | sample Flurry_p2__metabat2_high_PE_025 | metagenome-assembled genome bin Flurry_p2 | reverse complement strand
CGGGGTTGTTTGATTAATATTTAATTCGTCCCGATTTTAACGGGACACTAATGATATACATTATAGGTTAGTTGCTGGAATCAAACTGCAAAATCCGTATGCCAAAAGCCAACTACCTTCTGTCTACAAAGACAGTATTTTTACTGAAAAAGCACAACTACAGGGTTGTTTCCCTAGTTTGAACAGATATAGCCACTATTTTTAATGGCTTAAACCCGCACACAGATAGCGAATATTCTTTTATTAGTTGAATATTCTTGCAGCATATCAGCAATAAACGTCACCACTATTCACGCACTATCGTACTGCCATTGGCCTGATGAGTAGCCAAAACCAACACTTCAGCAATCTGCACATGCTCGGGCGCGCTGGCAGCATACCACACCACATCGGCAATATCCTCACCTGTCAAAGGCTTTATCCCCTTATATACCTGATCAGCACGTTGCTGGTCTCCATGGAAACGTACCACACTGAAATTGGTTTCTACCAGTCCTGGCTTAACATTGGTTACCCGCACAGCTGTATGTGCCAGATCGATACGCAAACCGTCAGACAACGTCTTTACGGCAGCCTTAGTAGCACAGTACACATTTCCATTCGCATAAGCAGCATCACCGGCCACACTGCCAATATTGATCACATGACCATGGTTACGTTCCACCATCCCTGGCACCACCAGGCGAGTCACCGTCAGCAACCCCTTGATATTGGTATCAATCATAATATCCCAGTCTTCAAAGTCGCCTTCATACTCTTTTTCCAGTCCCAATGCCAGCCCGGCATTGTTTACCAACACGTCAATCCGCTTCCAGTGATCGTCCAAGGACTCAATCGCTTCCTGGGCAGCTTTGCGATCTCTCACATCAAAGGAAAGAGTCAGTACATCGATTCCCATAGCGGACAGTTCTTCCTGCATAGCTGCCAGTTTCTCCTGGTTTCGGCCATGTAGAATCAGATTATAACCGGAAGATGCAAATTTACGGGCACAAGCCTGACCTATGCCACTTGTAACCCCTGTGATAAAAGCTATTTGTTTCATTGTTGTTTTATATTAAACTGAATTGAACTTACTGCGAAGATAAGAAAAAAATCCATGCCAAGTATTGAACAAAAAAAATAAAACTTCAAGAATTAGCTGCACATGTTTTTTGACAAGATAATCTTGTTTTCAAACCAACTAATCATCGGTTTTTTCTGTTGCAAGATTCTGTTTCGTAAACTTTTAAAAAAAAGACTATATTTGCATGTCTAATAAAGAAAAAACAATGAACATAAAGAAATTTGCACAGGGAAGTATACAGTTCCTTTGCCTTTTTTGCCTGGGAGTGGCTAATATCCGGCCGTCTTGCGTATAGGTATAAATCCTGTATACATGTTTCTTGAAACGCATCGGCACACATTCGTAACGTATGCATATTCTTGGAGTGGCGGAAGTCGGAAGTTCAAAAGTACCACCTTCAAGGCGTTTGTAATATAGCAGGAATCCATCACCGTCCCACCTGAGTATCTTAACCCCATCCCTTCGTTTGCCAAAGAAGATGAAAGCATCGCCTGATACAGGTGACAGTTGGCTCATTTCAGAACGTACCAATTTGTACAGCCCGTTTATGCCAAGATTCATCCGGATGAACCCTTGATAGAGATAGTACTTGTTGGCTGATGTTAGAGAATACATGATTCATCCTCCTTTCTCTCGTACAGGTTGACAAGTCTGACAATGCTGTCCGCATCTCCCTGCTTGATGCATATCGTTGTACCACTGCTGAAAGTAACACTGACTCCGGCAAGCAAGGAAGCCTTATGTTGCACAGGTGGAACTTTGGGGTCGATACGAACGAATGAGGATGATGGCGCACTTGTCTTTTGTGACAGTGAACCCTTGCAGCGACTGACTGAATAAGCATGCCTTGATGCCCATTTGCTCATACCACATTCATTGGTGTGTAGCTTTTTGCAGATTGCACGAAGGGTTACTGTTGGATTGGTCTTGAGTTCTTCAGTAAATGCCAACCAGGTCTCTTCATAACGTTGTAATGCTCTTTGTTGCTCCATAATTTACATTGTTGATTTGAGGCAACAAAGATAGAGCAGGATAGAGACTGATACAATGTAGAACCGCGGAGACGCTTACAGAACTGCTGCAAATGCTGTAGAAAGAAAAAAAGGCCGACTCACTAGTCGGCCAACAAACCCTTGCCCTAACCTATTGCAAAAGGTTATCAGAAAAACACCATACAAAAACGAACAAAACCCTAACCAGTATCGTTTTTTGCTTCATTATCGAATGGCTTGGTAAAGATAGGCAGTTTTTAGAAGACTGTAAAATGAGAAAAGGCTGCATAATGCCTCACCAAAGCCCAACAACGCTTAGCTGGTATAAAAAAAAGGGCAAGCGGTTTAAAAAATTTAACGCGCCATGCCCTCTATGTTAAACATGAACCGGAAGTCTTTTCCACAACCAGCGCGGAATAAGACGCCAAAAGAAAACCAGCAGCCGATAGCGGCCGTCTATAATGACCACCCTACGCTTGCGCTCCAATGCCTGGACAATCTGCCGTGCCACACAATCTACCCGCATCAGCATGGGATAACGTTTGCCGTCATTCAGCAAATCCGTAGCTACAAATCCCGGACGGATATCTGTAAACTGAATATCCAGTTTCTGCAGATGGGCCAACTGCTCCAGTGCATCGATGTAGGTGTTTTGAAAACGTTTGGTAGCAGAATAAGCCGGAGCTACCCCAATCCCTTGGGTACCGGCAATGGAACTGATAACTGCCAGATGACCGCCCCCGTTCTCTTTAAAATACAGGAAGGCTGTATCCACCATGCGGATAAACCCCTCTACGTTAGTACGGGCAGTATTCAGTTCTATATCTGCATTCAATGCCGGATTCTGAAATCCAATGCCCGAACTCAGCAGAAACAAATCCATGCCTCCCACACGTCCGATAAGACTTTGCAAACGCAGCACAGCTTCTTCCTCTCTCACATCCAATGCCTGAATTTCAATTTGTTGAGGTGAAAGCTGCCGAATTTCCTCCAAGGCAGACTGTCTGCGTCCTGCCAGTCCCAACCTCCATCCTTTCTGCAAAAGACATTTAGCCGCCTCCAGGCCGATGCCCGAAGTAGCCCCTATTATAATTGCTCGTTTCATACTCATTACATCCTTCACCCGATAAGCTTTTACCAGATAAAACATCTCTTTCACCTTTCACCTGAACCACACTGAATATCAGTAAGATTCAGGTGAAAGATACTTCATGCAGAAATTATTTTTCCAGAGAAAATCCCAATTTCATACCATCGAACTTGCTGGCCAGTTTATTAAGAGCTGCAGCAGACGAGCTGTATTTTTGGGCGGTATTCGAGAAAGCTTTCAAAGCAGACATCAGTTTATCAGCATTAAATACCAGTGTCATTTTCTGTCCGGTTACTGCCACATAAGCCGTGGATGTAATTCCCAGTCTGGTTTTCATCTCTACCGTCTTCGCTTCCTTATCAAAGACATAAGACCCCTTCATGGTACGTCCTTTGGCGCGGAAGGCAAAAGAGCCATCCTCATTAAACACATACTGACAGCTATCCATCCCCACGCGGTCATAGATTTGCTGCAGTTTTTCCTCCACTTCCTTGGAAGCCAGTTCCCCACCGGCTTTACTCAGGATATCATCACTCTCAAACTGACACTCTGGAGCTACATACTTCCAGGTGCCCAAAATAGATGTTTCCGTGGTCATCTTATCACCCACTACCTTATTCACCACTCCGCCCAGTACCGACTTCCAGTCCTGTGCATTCACATTCCCGGCTGTTGCCATCATGACAGCTGCCACAGCAAAGCATCTCCAAAATACATTCATCTTCTTCTGTTTTTTTATCTTAGTCTCATCTCCAAGCCTCATCAAAAATAAGGATGGAACTGCAAAAATAGAGTTTTTTTTCGGATTTGCCTCTTTCTGTTTCACTACTTCTGCATAATTACGACACTACTTCCATGGAAATAGTCCACTAATTCCTGGAAAGTAATGCACTAATTCTTCAGGGATTAGTGGGCTAAAGTACCATCAGAAAATCAGAAAGTGCCATCAGAAAATCAAGAATAGCTTTTTCAGTCCGGTTTAATCCTGCCAATTGATGTTTTCATCGTACGCATCAAACTCCCAGTCTGCTGGCAGTCCCACTTCATATAAGGCTTCACGCACCATTTCCTGTTCACGAGGCGACAGCGCCGTTTCGCCACGCCGACGCTCATAATAAGGATTGGTGCCAAACGCTCTTACCAAAATCTGCATAAATTTCCGATACTGATCCGGCAACATTTTTTTCTGCATACCGGTAAATCCTCTGGCATAGCGTACCGGCTCATTGTTACGGTAAAACAGGCAGTCTTCTTTCTGCGAACATTGGGTAGGATTGATTAAATTCAGATATGTTTCACCCTGTATCATTTGATTATAAGCCTGTTGATGGAGACAGGAGGCAGCCAGTTTGCAATGGCTGTGCAGACATACGGCATAACCATCTGGCATGGAAGTATAAATTTTTTTAGGCATAGTTCATCTAGTTCTTAATCATGGGAGCAAAGATAAATGATTGACGCTGAATAATACGAACAGCCAGTTTAAAAAATATAAAATTTGCACATCTGCTGAATAATCTCTTTCTTTGCAAAAATATACAATTAATTAATCACCTTAAAAACAAGTAAAAACATGCAAACTCAAAAGGGACACGCCCGAGTAGACGTAGCAGACGTGCTGCGCGGACTGGCAGTAATGGGCATCATTCTACTGCACTCTATCGAACATTTCAATTTCTATTCTTTCCCCGACACATCCACCCAAAGTGACTGGCTGAATTTCACAGACAAATCGATCTGGAACGGTCTGTTTTTCCTCTTTGGCGGAAAAGCCTATGCCATTTTTGCCTTACTCTTCGGATTCAGTTTTTTTATTCAAGATGACAATCAACGTCTGCGCGGCCATGACTTCCGTCTGCGCTTTTGCTGGCGTCTGGTGTTGCTGTTTCTTATCGGCAACCTCAACGCGAGCTTTTTTACAGCAGAAATACTGGTACTTTATTCGCTGACTGGCTTTATCCTGCCACTGACCTGCCGCCTGAAAGACAAGTGGGTATTTGGGTTGGCCTGCCTGCTGCTCATCCAGCCCCTACCGCTTTATTATACCCTCCGCGCTGCCTTCGATCCCAGCTACATAACTCCTGTGATCCCTACCGGCAGTTTTTGGAAAGCTACCTTTGAAGTACAAAGCCATGGAACCTTTTTAGAAACGCTCCGTGTAAACCTTTGGGAAGGCCAGCTGGCCAGTTTGGCTTGGGCATGGGATCATGGACGTGTATTCCAAACCTCTGCTCTCTTTCTGCTGGGTATGCTCATCGGCCGCCGCGGTCTCTTCAGCAAAGAACACCTGGCCTTGTGGGGTAAAGTGCTGGCAGGTGCCTTGATAGCCTTTTTCCCTCTTTATGGTCTGGGCAATATGCTGCCGAACTTCGTCAGCAATAAATCCATTCTGACTCCCCTGTTGCTCATCATCACTTCATTATCAAACTTTGCTTTTATGCTGATATTGGTATCCGGTGTACTTTTCGCCTTCTATCGCACCCAGATGCACCAACATCTCATGCGCATTACCCCCTACGGCAAAATGAGCCTCACCAACTATATTTCCCAAAGCATGGTCGGTTCGTTGGTCTTCTATCATTGGGGTTTCTCTATGCACAATGAACTGGGCATCACGGCCAGCTTCCTCTTCGGTATCCTTTTCTTCCTCCTGCAGTTCGCCTTCTGCCGCTGGTGGATGAATCATCATGCTCACGGCCCGCTAGAATACTGGTGGAAACGTGCCACTTGGCTGAAGTAAGCCTCATCATTCTTTTGAATTTATAAATCTAACAGAAACAAGAACATGCTCAAACTCCGCTGCGTAGTAGAACGAATCACATACCAGAATCCCGATAACGGATATTCGGTAATGAAAGTCAAGGTCAAAGGTTATGATGACCTGGTGACTCTGGTAGGCAATCTGCTGGAAGTGCCTGCCGGTAGTGTACTGCTGTGTGAAGGCGACTGGAAGGTGGACAAACGCTATGGCAGCCAGTTCGTATGCCAGTCGTGGGAGGAAGTGATGCCGGCCACGGTCTATGGCATCGAGAAGTACCTGGGCAGTGGACTGGTGAAAGGCATCGGTCCGAAATTTGCCCAGCTCATCGTCCGACAGTTTGGCCTGGAAACCATCGACGTAATTGAAACCGACATCGATCGGCTCTACGAGGTGCCGGGTATCGGCAAGAAGCGTGTGGAGAAGATCCGCGAAAGTTGGGAGAAACAGAAGGACATCAAGAATGTCATGCTCTTCCTGCAAGGTCATGGAGTCAGTACGGCTTATGCGGCCAAAATCTACCGTCAGTACGGCAAGGAAAGCATCGACCTGGTAAAGGAGAACCCTTACCGCTTAGCAGACGACATCTGGGGCATCGGCTTTAAAACGGCCGACAGCATTGCAGCCAAGATGGGGTACGAAAAGAATGACCTGCGCCGTTGCCAAAGCGGCCTCATCTATACCTTGAATCAGCTGGCCAACGAAGGTCATGTCTATGCCGAGGAGGAACAGTTGGTAAAGGCGGCTTTGGAGTTGCTGGAAGCAGACGAAGTTCCCATTCGGGAAGCATTGACCCATATGGTGCAGACAGAAGACTTGAAGCTGGAAGACGAAGCCATCTATCTGCCGCCTTTCTACTTTGCCGAAGTAGGAACGACCAACCGTTTGCTGGCTTTGCTCCATGCATCCGACCAAGACTTTACTAAAAAGATGAATGTACAGGCATTATCTAAGGAAATAGGTATAGAGTATGACGAAGTACAGCTGCAAGCCATCGAAGAAGCCATCCGTTCGAAGGTAATGGTACTGACGGGCGGACCGGGTACGGGAAAGACCACCACCACGCAGGGTATCATAGCCGCCTTGAAACACATGGGACTGCGCATCTTGCTGGCTGCACCTACGGGTCGGGCGGCCAAACGCATGAGTGAAGCTACCGGCATGGAGGCCAAAACCATTCACCGCCTGCTGGAGTTCAATCCGAAGGACGGCTACAAGCGGAACGATGAGAATCCGCTGGAAGGAGATGCACTGATTGTGGATGAATGTTCCATGATTGATATCATCCTGATGAACAACCTGATGAAGGCCATCCCCTCTTCCATGCGGGTGGTCTTCGTGGGCGACATCGATCAGCTGCCGAGCGTGGGGGCCGGCAATGTATTGCGCGACATCATTGAGAGTGAGAAGATTCCAGTTGTCCGGTTGACACGCATTTTCCGTCAGGCGCAGACCAGCCGCATTGTGATGAGTGCCCATGCCATCAACCAGGGACTCTTTCCCGATACAAGCAATGGCAAGCAGACGGATTTCTTCTTCATCCAGCAGGAGGAGCCGGAAAAGGTGGCGGAGGAGATTGTGAATCTGGTGAAAAACCGTCTGCCGAAAGCCTATAGCCAGAAAGTGAGCAACATCCAGGTGCTGACCCCTATGCAACGGGGTGTGGTGGGCGCTGCCAACCTGAACATGGCCCTACAAAATGCACTGAATCCTTCACAGATTGCCTTGAACCGGGGCGGTTATTCGTTCCGCCAGGGAGACCGGGTGATGCAGCTGCGAAACAACTACGACAAGGATGTGTTCAACGGGGATTTAGGCTATGTAGAATCGGTGGACATGGAGGAACGCACCCTGCTGGTGAACTTTGAGGACCGGCTGGTAGAATACGAAGCCTCGGAATTGGATGAACTGACCTTGGCATACGCCACAACTATCCACAAATCGCAAGGATCGGAATATCCTATCGTGGTCATGCCGGTTCTCATGACCCACTATGTGATGCTTCAGCGCAATCTGATTTATACGGGCATCACCCGTGCCAAGAAAATTTGCGTACTCATCGGTACCAAGAAAGCCCTCTCCTTTGCCATCCGCAATATGTCGGTGCTAAAGCGGAATACGAAACTGAAGGAACGGCTGAATCCGGAACAGATAAAGATATCAACTGTTTCTGAAACGACGAAGGCATATCATGCATTGCCTTCACCCAATGAAATGCTGGCTGCTGAACCCCATAATGAGTATGGAAAATAGATAAGATAAATAATCATGATACTTCAAGACAAACTCTTTACCATGCAAGATAAGCAGTATGCTGCTTTTCATGCTAATCTGATACCAGGCATTTCAAAAGACAGTTTCATAGGCATTCGCGTACCCGAGCTACGAAAGTTTGCAAAAGAATACGCGAAAGAAAAAGAGGCGGTGGATTTTCTGAATCAACTACCTCATAAATACTATGATGAGAATATGCTGCACGGTCTTCTTATCTCTCAGATTAAGAACTACGAAGAATGTATTCATCTCACTGATACCTTTCTGCCCTATGTAGACAACTGGGCGGTTTGCGACATCCTGTCTCCCAAGGTGTTTGCCCAAAACAAAGAAAAATTATTGGCAAAGATTATGATCTGGTGCAAATCTTCACATACATACACTTGCCGTTTTGGAATAAAAATGCTCATGTCGCTTTATTTAGACAAGGATTTTAAGAAAGAATTTCTTGAGATTCCCACAACAGTAAAAAACGATGCATATTATGTAAAGATGATGGTGGCTTGGTTCTTTGCTACGGCTCTAGCCAAACAATGGGATTCTACCATTCCTTATATTGAACAAAAACGCCTTGTCTCATGGACACACAATAAGTCTATTCAAAAGGCGATAGAAAGCTATAGGATAACCTCTGAACAAAAGGCATATCTGCGGACATTGAAGATATCATAATGGCTAGAATTATCTCTTACTTCATCCGACTAGCCACTACCTCCCAATTAATGATACTCCACAAAGCTTGTATATGATCAGCCCTCTTGTTTTGAAAATCCAGGTAATAGGCATGTTCCCAGACATCAAATCCAAGTAGCGGTGTCAAACCGCGGCGAAGTGGGTTACTGCCATTGGCTTCCTGAGTAATATGCAACTTACCTTGCTTATCAGCAGCAAGCCATACCCATCCTGACCCGAAAAGAGCAATCGAAGCAGCATTGAATTCTTTCTTAAAATTCTCGAAACTGCCAAAATCACGGTCAATAGCCTGAAGCAGTTTTCCGGAAGGTGCATGCTGTTTCTGGCCTGGGGCAAACTGCAGGAAATAAAGAGTGTGATTCAACACCTGACCGGCATTATTGAAAATGGCTCCATCTGGAGCTGTAGCCACAATCTCTTCTAAAGTTTTGTCTTCATATTCCGTACCTTTGACCAGGCTATTCAAATTATTCACATAAGCCTGCAAATGCTTCCCATAATGAAAGTTTACAGTCTCTTCGCTAAGCACCGGTTCCAAAGCATCACTGGCATAAGGTAGTTTAGGCATTTCAACGGGCATAACATACACCATTAACGATAATAATAATGTTTTCATTGTTTCGTTTTTTACTTCATAAAATAATTAATGATCCCTGTCATCCGCCATCACATGAATCATAACTAGTGCGGATAACTTGACTGCAATATCGCAAATATTTTCCAAAAATCACAAATCGATTATACAAATTTCTATATTTTTACCGGTTTTCTAACTTTTGGATGTCAAACGGACTTTTTATCTGTTAATCATCGCTTCACCTGAATGTAACCCATCAGTAATACGCTTCCACTTACTTTGCAGCCGAATTAACAAAAACAACCATGAAGCGAAAAGCACTCGCCTGGCACCGACGATAACGGCACGAAGAAATATGTGGCTGATGATGCCGGAAAGGCACACAGCTTAGGTGTGGAAGCCGAAATCAAAAGTATACTTTGAGAAACAGCGGAAACCAAATTGGCTTCCCTACCTTTGTGGCCGGTAGCCCCAGTGTGTTCGGTGTTTCCTTTAAAATAGGATTCTAAATAGATATAGTAGTACAGACTGAATCAGTCTGCAGAAAGATGTGTGAACTTACACTGACTTTCATTATAAAAGGGGAGTAAAATGATTTACTCCCCTTTACTTGCTGATTATTAATTAAGGATACGTCCCATCTTATAGGCTCTTCGCCGTACGATGCGACCGTCTTTATCGGTTTCTACAAATTCACCATCTTTCTTACCAGCCTTGAAGGTACCTTCAAAACGATTACCATCCTTGTCTATATAAACGCCTTTACCATCCTGCAGACCATTCAAGAATCCACCTTCATATTTAGTTCCATCAGTATGAATCAATGTACCCTGACCGCTAAACTGATTGTCTTTCCACTCTCCGGTGTATGAATCGCCGATTCCCCAGCGGTAAGTACCCTGGCCATTGCGCTGATTGTTTTTCCATTGTCCTTCATAGACAGCACCATTAACCCAAGTAAAAGTGCCATGACCATCCTGCATACCATTCTTGAACTGTCCTTGGTATTTGTCTCCGTTGGCATGGTAATATATGCCAGCCCCTGTACGTTCACCTTCTACATACTGCCCTTCATAACGGTCGCCGTTCTGAAAAAAGTAAGTACCTTCACCATGCTGCATGTCTTGGTTCCACTCTCCTACATATTTGTCACCATTGACATACTCAAAAGTACCCTTCCCCTGACGCATATCACTGACCCACTGGCCATCATATTTAGATCCATCGTTCCACACCATAGTTCCCTCGCCTTCCTTACGGTCGTTTTTCCAGGAACCGATGTACTTGGATCCGTTTTTCCAGGTATATGAACCAGTACCTTGACGGGCATTATTTACCCAGTCACCCTCATAAATATCACCTGTATAATAATACATGACGCCTTTACCATGCTGATAGTTCTGATACCACAAACCATCATAACGGTTATTATTGGCAAAATAAAAGATGCCTCGTCCATGACGCTGATCCTGCATCCATTGACCTTCATATTTCTCACCGGTGACCTGCATTAAGATACCATATCCCTGTCTTTTGGCTTTCTCATATTGTCCTTCATACACAGAACCATCTTTGTAGACAGTTTTACCCTTTCCATTGGGTTTCCGGCCTTTCACTTCACCGGTATACACTCCACCGTCTTTAAAAGTATAAGTTCCAATCTTAATTTCAGTCGGAGTTTTTATTCTACCAAAGATTCCACCACTCTGATGCTGAGCCAAAACACTGCCTTGAAAAAGACAAAGAAAGCCCCCTATCGCCCATAGATATTTCATTCTCTTTAATTCTTTCATTTGTTAAGTCTGCAAAAGTACAATTTAAAGAAGGAATGTCGGGTCATCCTTCTTTTTTTTTAGTAGATTTTAAGTTACAATCTGTACTCCTGCAACCGATTCTTTCAGCAAATCCATACTTAAATACTTCCTGGCCAAATCTCGGATTTCCTGCACTGTAACGCTCTTTACAGCCTGCAGAGAACGTTCAAAATAAGTGCCATCCAAACCGGATACCTGCACAAACATCCAGGCATCAGCCAAAGAAAAAGCTGATTCGTAACTACGGCACATTTCACCCAGCATATAGTTTTTTACCATGGTCAACTCTTCCTCTGGAGCCAAGTCTTGCTGCAGGCGGTCTATCTCCCGATAAACTTCCCCTATCAGTGGCTCTACAAATTCATTTGCAGTTTCTGAACTGACCACCAGCAGGCTATGACCTGGATATGGAATGATACCGGCTGAAATTCCGTAAGTATAGCCCTTTTCTTCGCGGATATTGGACATCAGACGACTTCCAAAATAACCGCCAAATAAGGTGACAAGCACCCGGAGTTTTAGAAAATCAGGGTGTGTACGTTCGAGTGTATGCATCCCCATCCGCACCGCACTCTGCAAGGCATCGGCACGTTCCACAAAGATACGTTTTTCCGGAGAGATCACCGGCTGATATTCTTTGAGCACGGGCAAAAGGAAACCTTCGCCGAAAGGCTCGCTGCCAAATATGCCCTCTATTCTGCGCAACGTGTCGGAAGTTATCTTACCTGACAGATAAATAGTACAGTTACGCGAATGGTAAAAACGACGATAAAAATCGACTAACACCTCTGAATTGATCCGACGATAATCCTCTATCTGTACCAGCTGACCGCATGGATGCTGTTCGCCATACAAAGAAGATACCAACGAGCGATGTGCCAGGAAATCCACTTTAGAGCAATTGACTTTAAACTGCTGAATGTTGTTGTCGATGATGACACCCAATTCTTTCTCCGGAAAAACGGGTTCTTTTACCATGGATTCCAGGACTTCCAATGTCTGAGGCAAATACTTATTCAAAGAATAAAGCGTGACATAGGAATACTGTGAAGCATTCGAAAGATCAAGCCACGAACCATAGTAGTCAAGTTTTTCAGCTATTTCTGCTGCTGCAAACCGACGGGTTCCTTCACGCAACATACGGTTGGTAAAGAGGGCCTGCAAGAGTTGTGTCTGCTGCCAACGTCCTCCACCAAACAGGAGGTCAATACGCACCACTTCACTTTCACCGGCATTAAGTACATACAGGGGAACTCCATTAGGCAGAGTAATCTGTTCGGGCTGCTGTACCGCCATATGCTCAGGCTGACCTATGGGCGGTTGTTGTGTACGATCTATCATAACTGTTTCAAAAACTCTTCGGCACGCGCCAGATCTTCGGGCGTATCAATGCCAATGGTTTCCACCTCAGTAATTCCAGCTTTGATCAAATATCCGTTTTCCAACCAACGCAGTTGTTCCAAAGATTCCGCCAATTCGAGCGGTGATTGAGGCAATGCTGTGATTTCTTTCAACACTTCTAGCCGATAGGCATACAATCCGATATGTTTATAGAACGTATGGCGCTTCAACCAGTCTGCTTTCTCTACATTGCGAAGATACGGGATAACCGAACGGCTGAAATAAAGGGCGTTCCGGTTTTTATCCAGCACCACTTTCGGTGAGTTGGGGTTCTCGAGCAGAGAAATGTCATTATCTGCCGTAAAAGGTTTGACCAATGTAGCAATCTGCGTAGCCGGATCATCAAAGCACGCTTGTATACTATGGAGTTGTGAGGGTTGGATAAAAGGTTCATCTCCCTGGATATTTACTACCACATCATAATCGCCACCAATTTTACAGGCAGCTTCAAAACAGCGGTCTGTGCCACTCTTATGATGAACGGAAGTCATTACAACCTTACCCCCGAATTCCTTGACAGCAGCTTCAATACGCTCATCGTCAGTCGCCACATAAGCATCATCCAGCACTCCGGCTACCTGCTCATACACCCGTTGAATCACCGTCTTTCCGCCTAGCATGGCAAGAGGTTTAGCAGGAAACCTCGTGGAAGCATATCTTGCTGGAATTATTCCCAAATATTTCATATTCTTGTTCTATTAATGTAAACTATTAAAGTACAGCAAAGATACATATTTTTTCGCAAAAAAACAGAGGGTACATACAAATGCACCCTCCATTTTTTATTTTTTCAAAACACTGCGATATAGATTACCTGTTATTCTTTTATATTCCTTAGATTCATCATCATAATATGAGATACCCCCTTCTGTGCAATCACCTTCTTTTCTACTACCTGTTTGCAGTCTGTGCCTATCATTTACAACAAAGAGAATTTCAGCCCCTCAGGAACTAGAAATGCTGCTGCAAAGCGGCTATTCCTTCCTTCACAAAGGTCCTTTCCAAATCCTTCGGCTTGAAGATGTGGTCATCGCATGACAACAGATCGATATCTAACTTCACAATTTCCTGCACCTTATCTTCCGGCAAGCGGCCTGCTTCATGCTCGATGGACTTCAGAATGTTTTTCACCTTATCTGCAGTCCTGTACGATATGAACTGCGCCACCTGATTGGAGAATTTATTGGGACGCTGAAAAAACAATGGATCCGTTTCTACCTCATTGGAGAAACGGATACCTGGAAAATATTCATTTAGCCGACAGCGGGCCAATGCCATATGCTTAGCCCGCTGCCAATTGCTCCCTATGCCTATGGTATAGAGCATATTACTTATTAGTTAAAGAGTTCATCCAATCCGCTGACAGGCTCATCCATCGGAATAGCTTCACCAGTCACGGTTTCTTTACAAGGGTCATAATCTTCGGGCAACTGGAAGGTTTCATTAATATCATACCCTAATGTCTTGTCGGCATATACCTTATTCATATAGTCTACCCAAATAGGCAGCGCCATAGAAGCACCTTGCCCATAATACATGCGGTCAAAATGAATATCACGATCTTCACCGCCTACCCAACAACCCGACACCAGGGAAGGAGTAAAGCCCATAAACCAGCCATCCGCATTATAATTGGTAGTTCCGGTTTTACCGCCCATATCCCCTTTGAAGCCCAAACGGCGAACACGACCACCTGTACCCTCATTAATGACTGAGCGAAGCATAACCAGCATCTTATAAGCACTCGAAACGCTGATTACTTCATTCATTTCCGGAGTAAAGTTAGCCAACACATTGCCTTCATTATCCTCAATGCGCGTTACAAAAAGCGGCGCTACACGAATACCCTTATTCGGGAATGCAGTATAAGCGCTGACCATCTCGCCAACGGATATTTCACACGGACCCAGACAAAGAGATACCGAAGGAACAATCTCACGATTACGCACACCGAAACTTTGTACCAGACGCTTCAATTCATATGGATTGAGTTTGCTCATCAGATAAGCCGTAATCCAGTTGTCGGAATTAGACAATCCCCATTTTACGGTTACCATATCCCCGATTCGCTTATTATTGGCATTACGCGGAGTCCAAGGTTTTCCGTTTTCATCAATCAAAGTGTACTGCACATGCCGCACTTGATCACAAGGCGAGAATCCGTTTTCCATAGCCTGTGCATAAACATAGGGTTTCATAGTAGAACCGATCTGACGACGACCCACCATCGCCATATCATATTTGAAATAATGATAGTTCGGACCTCCTACATAAGCTTTCACATAACCGTTACGCGGATCCATAGACATGAAGCCGGAACGCAAATAGAATTTATAATACCGGATGGAATCCATCGGTGTCAGCACGGTATCTTTTTCTCCTTCCCAACTGAACACCGACATATCTACCGGAGTATGGAAAGCCTTACGGATTTCCGCCTCCGAAGCACCGGCTTTCTTCATCAACCGATACCGGTCAGACTGCCTCATGTTGCGGTCCAGAATTTCATCAACCTGTTCCTGAGTCAGCCGGAATGTATATGGTGCCTTCTTAGCTCCCTTTTTTTCACGGAAAAAATGTTTCTGCAATTCTTTCAGATGATTAGTCACCGCCTCTTCAGCATACTGCTGCATGCGTGAGTCGATGGTGGTATAAATCTTCAAGCCATCCGTATACAGATTATACTTGCTGCCATCTCGTTTGTGATTCTTCTCACACCAGCCAAACAAAGGGTTATTTTCCCAATCCAGCGAATCCTCGTAATATTTCTGCATTTGCCATCCACGATAATTAGCCTTTTCCGGTTTTTTAGCGGTCAGAACACCACGCAGATATTCACGGAAATAAGTAGCCATTCCTTCGTTATGGTCTACCTTATGATAAATCAGTTTCAACGGAGTCTGCTGCAAAGAATCACACTGAGCATCGGTCAGATAGCCCGCCTTACGCATCTGATCCAGCACCACATTCCGTCTACCTCGTGTCCGTTCGTTACGACGCAACGGATTGAAGTAGGATGGATTCTTACACATACCTACCAATGTAGCCGCTTCTTCAATCTTCAAATTACGCGGTTCGCAGCCAAAATAAGTATGAGCAGCCGTTTTGATACCTACCGCGTTATTCAAGAAGTCGAATTTATTAAGATACATCGTCAGAATTTCCTCTTTAGTATACTGACGTTCCAACTTGACTGCAATTACCCACTCGATAGGTTTCTGACACAAACGTTCCAACATATTATCTGCCCCGGGCGAATACAATTGTTTGGACAACTGCTGAGTGATGGTACTGCCACCACCGGCATGCTTCTGCATGAGCACACCGCGTTTAACCACTGCCCGCACCAGCGCCTTGGCATCTATCCCGGAGTGTTCAGCAAAACGCACATCCTCCGTAGCTATCAAAGCATGGATCAAATGGGGAGACAAATCATCATATCCCACATATACCCGGTTTTCCTTACTGAATGAATAAGTACCCAATACTTTTCCATCGGACGAAAACACCTGTGTAGCAAACTTATAAGTGGGATTTTCCAAATCTTCTACTGGAGGCATGTAGCCAATCCAGCCTTTGGAGATACCGTAAAACAAACCGGCTGCAGCCAGGATTCCCAAGGCCAATAACACCCAAAGGGTTAGGATTATTTTTTTTATCATAATAATTTATAAAGTTACTCTAAGCAGTTTTCCTCATAGGCTTCACAAACCAATGAGGGGACAAAGTTAACAATTTCCGGGAAATTATCGGGTATGGAGAAATAACATTTCTTCTAAAAGAAAAGAAAAAGAAAATCGTGGCAAAAAATAACGGCTGATATTTTCTCAGCAAACAGATTTTATCTAACTTTACCCTCTCGAAAAGTACAAATGAATTCAACAATATGGAAAACAGAAGTTTAGTCACCATTGCCGATCACAGCAAGGAAAAAATCCTTTATATGCTGAAAATGGCACAAGAGTTTGAATCACATCCCAACCGGCGCTTGCTGCAAGGGAAAGTAGTAGCCACCTTGTTTTTCGAACCGTCTACACGAACCAGACTCAGTTTCGAAACAGCTGCCAATCGGCTGGGCGCTCGTGTCATAGGATTCACTGACCCGAAAGCTACCAGTTCTTCTAAAGGAGAAACCCTGAAGGATACCATCAAAATGGTCAGCAACTATGCTGACATCATTGTCATGAGACATTATCTGGAAGGTGCAGCCCGCTATGCCAGCGAGGTAACCGATGTACCCATTGTCAACGCAGGTGACGGAGCCAACCAGCATCCTTCTCAGACTATGCTGGACCTTTACTCTATCTACAAGACACAAGGTACGCTGGAAAACCTGAACATTTTCCTGGTAGGCGACTTAAAATATGGTCGGACCGTCCATTCTCTTCTCATGGCGATGCGCCATTTCAACCCGACTTTCCACTTTATCGCTCCTGACGAACTGAAAATGCCGGAAGAATATAAGATTTATTGCCGAGAACATAATATTAAATATGTAGAGCATACAGAATTTACCGAGGAAATCATTGCGGACGCTGACATTCTATATATGACACGGGTACAGCGAGAACGCTTCACTGACCTGATGGAATATGAGCGTGTAAAGAATGTTTATATCCTGCGCGGTAAAATGCTCGAAAACACACGCCCCAACCTGCGCATCCTGCACCCGCTCCCTCGTGTCAACGAGATTGCTTATGATGTGGATGACAGCCCTAAAGCCTATTATTTCCAGCAAGCACAAAACGGTCTTTATGCCCGTGAAGCCATACTCTGCGATGTTTTAGGCATTACATTGGATGACATCCAGAAAGATGAACAGTTTATCAATTTCTAACTGGTTTATCGAAAAGTCTTCAACTTTATTTTTCAACTTTCAATTTTAAAAGGATGAGTGAAAAGAAACAAGAACTACAGGTAGCCGCTCTGGAAAACGGTACTGTAATTGATCATATACCGAGCGATAAACTATTCACTGTGGTTTCGCTCTTGGGATTGGAGCACATGAAGAACAACATTACCATTGGCTACAATCTGAAAAGCAAAAAACTTGGTACAAAAGGGATTGTCAAAATTGCCGATAAATTCTTTTGCGATGACGAAATTAACCGCATTGCCGTGGTGGCTCCGAACGTAAAACTGACCATTATCCGCGATTATGAAGTAGTGGAAAAACGAGAAGTTGTACTTCCCGACGAACTGAAAGGAATTGTGAAATGCGCCAATCCGAAATGTATTACCAACAACGAGCCGATGCCTACTCGCTTTCATGTGATAGACAAAGACCATTGTGTCATAAAATGTCACTACTGCGAAAAGGAACAAACTCGGGAAGAGATTGAAATTCTCTGATTATGAAAGAAGATTGGAAACCGGGTACGCTCATTTATCCGTTGCCTGCTGTGCTGGTGAGTTGCGGAAGTTGTCCTGAGGAGTATAACCTGCTGACTGTGGCCTGGACGGGAACCATATGTACAAACCCGCCCATGTGCTACATTTCAGTCAGACCGGAACGGCACTCTTATGACATCATCAAGCGAAACATGGAGTTTGTAATTAACCTTACAACCAAAGACATGGCGAAAGCAACCGACTGGTGTGGTGTACGTTCTGGCAAGGATTATAATAAATTTCAGGAGATGAATCTTACACCGGGCCCTTGCTCAGTAGTGAATGCTCCACTCATTGAGGAGTCTCCCCTGTGCATAGAATGCCGCGTGAAAGAGATTGTAGCATTGGGATCGCATCACCTTTTCATTGCCGATGTGGTAAACGTGCGTGCCGAAACAAATCATCTGAATCCGGAAACCGGAAAACTGGAACTGGCTGAGGCCAACCCCCTGGTTTATGTACACGGAGGATATTATGAACTGGGAGAGAAAATCGGCAAGTTCGGGTGGTCAGTCGAAAAGAAAAAAAACACTTAAATCTTAAAAAGAAGAGATTATGATGGGTCATAGCATGAAACGAAGCTTGATTTGTATTTGTCTATCATGCTTGAGCTGCCTGCTACTACAGGCACAATCCAGCTCCAGGCAGATAAACTTTGGCGTGAAGGGCGGATTCAACTCGTCCCTCTTCCTAATCCCTCATTTTACAGTGAATGGAGTGGATATGGATGAAGTGCAAAACAATTATAAGATCGGCTATTTCGGTTCTGTGTTTATGCGCATCAACTTCGGCCGGCATTTTCTGCAGCCGGAAATCTCTTACAATATCAGCCGATGTAACATAACCTTCAACAAGCCCCTTCCCGAAGGGGCTCCAGAAGGTATGCTTCCAGAACAGGCTGATATCAATTCTTCTATTCACAGCATTGATATTCCTGTTATTTATGGGTTTAACTTCATCAAGGAAGGACCATATAGCCTAGGAGCCTTTGCCGGACCGAAAATCCGCTGTATCCTACCCCGGAAAAGCGAGATAGACTTCAATAACTTTGATCAGACTGATATCCACGAAACACTACGCAAAATAAATGTGTGTGCTACCATGGGAATAGCAGTTACCATCTCACGGGTATTCTTTGATTTCCGCTATGACATCAGCCTGCATAATATTTCCAAAAAAATAGCTTATAAAATACCGGTAGACCAAAACGGAAGTCCAACTCATGCTGACAATAAAAAAATGCACTTTCATAGACGTGACAATATACTGAGCTTTTCGCTGGGAGTATTTTTTTGAAAGGATTTACCTTACTTTCTGATGTAAACTCAAAAAATAATGTATATTTGTACGTCATAGAAGAAAAACACTTAATTACCTAATTTTTCTAAATGAGTAACAATGAAAAGAGATGATTTAATTTTCGATCTCATCGAAAAAGAACACCAACGCCAGCTTAAAGGCATTGAACTGATTGCATCTGAGAACTTTGTAAGTGACCAAGTTATGCAGGCTATGGGCTCCTGTCTCACCAACAAATATGCTGAAGGGTATCCTGGTAAGCGCTATTACGGCGGCTGTGAAGTGGTAGACGAAAGTGAAAAACTGGCAATTGCACGCATTAAGGAAATCTTTGGTGCTGAATGGGCGAATGTTCAACCTCACTCTGGTGCTCAAGCTAATGCAGCTGTCTTTTTGGCTGTTCTCAATCCAGGCGATAAATTCATGGGACTTAACCTGGCTCATGGAGGACACTTGTCACACGGATCACTGGTGAACACCTCTGGAATTATCTATACGCCCTGCGAATATAATGTAAATCAGGAAACTGGCCGTGTGGATTATGACCAAATGGAAGAAGTGGCTTTGCGTGAACACCCGAAGTTGATTATCGGAGGTGGATCTGCTTATTCTCGTGAATGGGACTACAAACGCATGCGCGAAATTGCAGATAAGGTCGGTGCTCTTTTAATGGTGGATATGGCACACCCTGCCGGTCTGATTGCGGCCGGTCTGCTGGATAACCCGGTGAAGTATGCACACATTGTTACCTCTACCACTCATAAGACTTTGCGTGGTCCTCGCGGAGGTATTATCTTGATGGGAAAAGATTTTCCCAATCCCTGGGGGAAGAAGACTCCGAAGGGCGAAATCAAGATGATGTCTCAGTTGCTCGATTCCGCTGTATTCCCGGGTATTCAAGGAGGTCCGCTGGAACATGTTATTGCTGCTAAAGCTGTAGCTTTCAGCGAAATTCTGCAGCCTGAATGGAAAGAATATGCTATACAGGTCAAGAAAAATGCAGCGGCTTTGGCGCAAGCTCTCATAGATCGCGGATTTACCATTGTTTCTGGCGGTACAGATAACCACTCTATGCTGGTAGACCTCCGCAGCAAATACCCAGACCTGACAGGTAAGGTAGCGGAAAAAGCATTGGTAGCTGCTGACATTACAGTCAACAAGAACATGGTACCGTTTGATAGCCGCTCGGCTTTCCAGACCTCTGGTATCCGGTTGGGTACACCGGCCATCACGACCCGTGGTGCCAAAGAGGATTTAATGGTAGAAATTGCAGAAATGATTGAAAAGGTACTTTCCAATGTAGAAAATGAAACAATCATTGCTGAAGTACGCGCCCATGTCAATGAACTGATGAAGAATTATCCTATCTTCGCTTATTGATAAGAATCGTCTTATTCTGGACGACTAAAACGCGGATGGTGCGGATTATGTAAAAGTAATCCGCATTGTCCGCGTTATCTACGTCTTAGACGGAAAATGCTGTAATCATTACAATCTAAATATGATACTAAAATCTACTCACTCTATGAAATATGTTATTTTAGGAGCCTTACTCGCTTTACCTTGTACTGGGCCTCTTGCACAGAAAACGACTAAAATCCCTGCCAAATACAAGCCTGTCCGCACCGAAATATATCAGAAAGGCTGGATTGACTTGAATAAAAACGGGAAAAAAGATATTTATGAAGATCCGGAGGCAACGATTGAGGCACGCATAGAAGACCTGCTGAGCCAGATGAATCTGGAAGAAAAGACCTGCCAGATGGTAACACTCTACGGCTATAAACGGGTACTGAAGGATGACTTGCCGAAGGAAGAATGGAAAAGCAAACTCTGGAAGGACGGTATCGGTGCCATTGATGAACATTTAAACGGCTTTCAGCAATGGGGACTACCGCCTTCTGATAATGAAAATGTGTGGCCGGCTTCCCGGCATGCCTGGGCTCTGAACGAAGTGCAACGCTTCTTTATAGAAGAGACTCGACTGGGAATTCCTACCGATTTTACCAATGAAGGTATACGAGGCATTGAAAGCTATAAAGCAACGAACTTTCCTACTCAACTGGGACTGGGACATACCTGGAACCGACAGTTGATACGAGAAATAGGGCGTATCACCGGTCACGAGGCCAGAATGCTGGGATATACCAATGTCTATGCACCGATTCTTGACGTAGGTCGTGACCAGCGTTGGGGACGTTACGAAGAAGTCTATGGGGAATCTCCCTACCTGGTGGCAGAGTTAGGTATCGAGATGGTGAAGGGCTTGCAGCAAGACTATCAAGTAGCAGCCACCGGCAAACATTTCATCGCATACAGTAATAACAAAGGAGCACGCGAAGGTATGGCGCGCGTAGATCCGCAAATGTCACCCCGTGAAGTGGAAATGATTCATGTGTATCCTTTCAAACGGGTGATTCGGGAAGCTGGATTGTTGGGCGTAATGAGCTCGTACAACGACTATGACGGATTTCCCATCCAGAGCAGCTACTATTGGCTGACTACTCGTCTGCGTGGTGAAATGGGATTCCGCGGCTATGTAGTATCAGACAGTGATGCTGTAGAGTATCTCTATACCAAACATGGAACGGCACAGGATATGAAAGAAGCGGTGCGTCAGAGTGTAGAAGCCGGACTGAATGTACGTTGTACCTTCCGCTCACCGGAATCTTTTGTATACCCTCTACGCGAATTGGTAAAGGAAGGCGGTCTCAGCGAAGAAGTCATCAATGACCGTGTACGCGATATCCTCCGAGTGAAATTCCTGATCGGTCTTTTTGACCACCCCTATCAGACAGACTTAAAAGCAGCTGATATGGTGGTAGAAAATCCGGCTCATGAAGCTGTAGCCTTGCAAGCGTCACACGAAGCATTGGTATTGCTGAAAAATGAAGGAAATCTACTGCCTCTGGATACTAAGAAAATAAAAAAAATCGCTGTCTGCGGACCGAATGCCGATGAAACATCTTATGCGCTGACTCACTACGGTCCACTGGCTGTAGAGGTTACCTCTGTATTAAAGGGCATCCAGCAGAAAGTAGGACAGCAGACCGAAGTGCTTTATACCAAAGGCTGTGATCTAGTAGATGCACATTGGCCGGAATCTGAACTAATCGATTATCCACTGACTGAGATTGAGCAAGAAGAGATTAACAAAGCAGTGCAACAGGCCCGCGAATCAGACGTAGCGGTTATCGTATTGGGAGGTGGACAACGCACCTGCGGCGAAAACAAATCGCGTAGCAGCCTAGAGTTGCCTGGACGTCAGCTTGATTTGCTGAAAGCAGTGGCAGCTACCGGCAAACCGGTAGTTCTGGTACTGATCAACGGCCGACCGCTGTCTATTAATTGGGCTGATAAATTTGTTCCCTCTATTTTGGAAGCCTGGTATCCGGGGTCTAAAGGCGGAATCGCTGTGGCTGACGCCTTGTTCGGAGACTATAATCCCGGTGGAAAACTTACAGTAACCTTCCCGAAATCTGTAGGACAGATTCCGTTTAATTTCCCCAATAAGCCAGCTGCTCAGATTGATGGCGGTCGCAAGGAAGGTCCCGAAGGCAATATGTCACGCGTAAATGGTGCCCTCTATCCTTTTGGATATGGACTAAGCTATACTACCTTTGCTTATAGCAATTTAAAGCTATCGGCTTCCGAGATTACACCACAACAAAAGGTACAGGTTTCCTGCCAGATAACCAACACTGGCAAACGCGATGGGGATGAAGTCGTTCAACTCTATGTACGCGATGTACTGAGCAGTGTTACAACCTATGAGAAAAAACTGGCTGGATTCGAGCGTATACATCTCAAAGCGGGTGAAACCCGAGAAGTGGCATTTGAAATTGACCATAAAGCCCTGCAGCTGTTGAATGCGGACAACCATTGGGTAGTAGAACCAGGAGAATTTACCATCATGGTAGGTGCCTCTTCTACAGATATCCGACTCACGAAAACGCTGAACGTGATAGACTATGCACAAATGGCAACTAACAAATCAAAAAATAACCAGTCGCCTGTCAGTGCCAGTACAAATCCGGAAATGACCACCTTGGTCATGGACCACAATCCGAAAACCTGGTGGGAAGGGAATAAAGGAGATTATTTGACGTTTGCACTGCAGAACGATGCCAAAATCAGCAGCCTGACAGTGACATTCCATAATGAGAACCAGGTAGATACCAATTTCGAAATTCAACTGTCGAGCGGTGGCGGACAATTTCTTACAGTGTATTCCGGTACCACCCAAGAGTTGGACAAGCCATTGACCATTTCCTTCAAGGAAAGTGTAGCCAGCGACCTGCGCATCGTATTAAACAGCGACCGGGTAGGCATTTCTGAGGTAGTGCTTCCTCAGGTAAAAAAATAAGCTTCATGATCCACTAAAAAGGAGATAAATGCTACACCAGTTCTTAACAGGGTGAACAAAAAAAGCGGAGGTGCATCGTAGATTACGACACACCTCCGTCTTTTTTTTATCAAGATTATGACAGCCCTTCTATTTCACCATCAATGATATCAATTTTCTCAGCTTGAGGTACTTTCGGCAATCCCGGCATCCGTAAAATTTCACCGGCTATAATCACTAGCATTTCTGCTCCGTGATTGACTACAATATCTTTGATATGGAATTCAAAGCCCTCTACTGCACCATAAGCCTTAGCATCGGCCGAGAAAGAGAATTGAGTCTTGGCAATACAGATAGGATAATGCGAAATACCAATCTGCTGAATCAGTTTCAACTTGGCGCGAGTAGCACTGCTATAAGTCACCTGTTTAGCACCATATAAATGGCATGCCACCTTTTCAATTTTCTGTTCCACTGTATCGTTTTCATCATAAGTAAACCGTAACGGCTCCGACGGCTGATTTTCAATGGTATCTACCACCAACTGGGCCAAATCCTTTGCCCCCTCGCCTCCTTCGGCAAAAGCATTGTTGATGGCAAAGCCAACCTTCAGATCTTCCTCACAGTGACGACGGATTTCAGCTACTTCCTCATCGGTATCCGCTGCAAATCGGTTGAATGCTACCACAACCGTCTGTCCGAAGGAACGAAGATTGCGAACATGCTTATCCAGATTGCTGAAACCTTGTTTCAATCCATCCATATTGGGTTCCTTGATCAAATCCAATGACACTCCCCCATGCATCTTCAGACCTTGTGCAGTAGCCACAATCACGGTCAGTTTAGGTTGTAAGCCAGCCTTACGGCATTTGATATTATAGAATTTCTCAGCACCCAAATCTGCACCGAAACCGGCTTCCGTCACTACATAATCCCCAAAAGTCATGGCCATCTTAGTAGCCATGACCGAATTACATCCATGAGCAATGTTGGCAAACGGACCTCCATGAACAAAAGCAGCTGTTCCTTCTGTAGTCTGCACCAAATTCGGATGGATGGCGTCTTTCAACAAGACAGAGATAGCACCAGCTACTCCTAATTCCTTCACAGTAAAAGGAGTACCATCAAAACGGTAACCCAAAATGATATTTTCCAAACGGCGACGTAAATCATTGGAATCGGTTGAAAGACACAAGATAGCCATAATTTCAGAAGCCGGAGTAATATCAAATCCAGATTCCTGGGTCAAACCGTTGGTACGCGGTCCTAAACCCGTAACAATACTGCGGAGAGAACGGTCATTTACATCGAGAACACGCTTCCATACCACCTCTTTCAAGGCAAAACCATCCCCCTGATGCTGATAGATATAATTATCAAGCAAGGCAGAAATCATATTGTGTGCAGAAGTAATGGCATGGAAATCACCTGTAAAATGAAGATTGATTTTTTCCATAGGCAAAACCTGTGCATAACCGCCTCCGGCAGCCCCCCCCTTCATACCAAAGCAAGGACCGAGCGAAGGTTCACGCAAAGCCACAATAGCCTTCTTGCCCAACTTATTCAACCCCAAAGCCAATCCGATGGAAACTGTTGTTTTTCCGATACCGGCCTTTGTGGCAGTAATGGCGGTAACCAGAATCAGATTACTTTGTTTTACCTTTTCCTCATCAATGAGGTGTTCAGGAATCTTGGCAATGTAACGACCGTAGTTTTCCACTTCATCACGCGGAATGCCGATACTTTCAGCCACACACTTAATTTTCTTCAGCTCAATGCTACGAGCTATTTCAATGTCAGACTTCATACTTTTTCGTTTTCTTCAAGATTAAACGCTTATATTTAAAGAACGCAAAAGTACAAAAAAGAGGTGATAAACTCAGTATTAAATCCGTATCTTTGCCAATATTTTAATAGTTATTCAAAAGTTGACATCCTATGAAACAGATTCTGACTCTTGTTCTCATGCTCACCGTCTGCTCTGTATCTTACGCCCAGCATGAAACAGGCCACGACAGCCTGCCTGTGCTGCCTCCTCCTACTGATACAGCCATTGAGCCACTGCCAGCTACCAAAAGCTTCGGCGGATTTCTGATAGAAATGACCTTGATGAATCTGCAAGCCCCACCCCGTTTCAGCGAATTCAAATTGGAACTGCCCGAGCCCAGGCCGGATTTCAGCCAACTGTTTCAACTGAACCCCCGCATCACTTATTCCCAAGCAACAACCTCCTGGGGTATCTCCAACGGCATACAGTCATGGGGAAACTCCTATCCCGGTTCGTGGGGCAGCACTCCCACAACCCTCCAGATGGGAAGTTTTCAACTGAAAAACGGACTACGCATCCATACATACGGACAATATAACCAAGAAGGCAGAAAGGTATATAACCCCTCTGCCCTTCCTTGGGAACGTAATGACTTTAAAGGTGCTTTTGAACTGAAATCCTCCAATGGCGCTTTTGGTGTACGCATCGAAGTGCAACAGCACCGTTAACAGCCAGATAACCGCTACATTATTTCATACTTCCCCCAATAATATCCAGCAGTTCATTCGTAATGGCCTGCTGCCGGGTCTTATTGTATTGCTTCGTCAAATCCTGTATCAACTCATTCGCATTATCTGTAGCGGTCTGCATAGCCAGCATACGAGCAGCATGTTCCGAAGCATTCGAATCGAGAACTACTGTATAAATTTTCTGGCTCAGTACTTTAGGAATCAGAGAAGCTACCAACTCGGATACCGAAGGCTCTACAATATAGTCATTATAATAAACAGACTGAACATTTTCCAATCCTGCTTCCGCCTCAGACTGAACTTGCGAAAGATCGAGCGGAAGATAAACTTCACGCGTCAATATCTGCGTACCCGCCGATTTAAAATGATGATAAATCAACTCTACGCGATCCACTTCACCTCGCTTAAAAGCCATCACCAGTTGTTCTGCCAACTGGTAAGCTTCCTGATAGGAGGGCTTATCAGCCAGTGTCTGATAGCTACCTTGAACCTCATAGCCCATTTTAATGACAGCCTCTTCCACTTTTTTTCCAATCGGATAAATCAGTACATTCCCCTTCTCCAGATGCTGATAATGCCCCAAAGCCTCTTCCAGTTTTTTCACAACATTGGCATTGAATGCACCACAAAGCGAAGTATTGGAGGAAAACACGGCTATCGCTACTCTATTAACCGGTCGTTCGACAGAATAAGGAGTTTCAAACGTAGCATCGGTACTTAAAAAGTTGGTTAATATCTCGTTCAGTTTACGCTGATACGGTAGCATATTTTCAATACGCCCCTGTGCCTTGTGAAGTTTGGCAGACGCCACCATCTTCATGGCCGATGTAATCTGTCGGGTACTCTTCACAGAACTGATTCTATTCTTTACCTCTTTCAGTGATGCCATACTTCTCTCTTTAATTTAATTGAAATCAATACATTTTGGCTACAACATCTGCAGCCTGTTCGATTAGCCTTCCCACTTCCTCATCGATGACACCACTGCGCAGTACATCCAGCACATCAGCTTGATGATTCCGCTCCAGATAATCCAAGAAGCTGTTTTCAAAGTCTGTCACCTTATCCAAAGGCACTCTCCGGAGCAGGCCATGCGTACCGCAATACAGTACTGCAATCTGCTTTTCAACGGGCATAGGAGTATACTGCGGCTGAATTAATAAGCGCGAATTCTTCTGTCCTTTGTCAATGGTCAGCGCCGTAACAGGATCCATATCGCCGCTGAACTTAGAGAAAGCTTCCAATTCACGATACTGCGCCTGGTCAATCTTCAACGTACCGGCTACCTTCTTCATGGCTTTAATCTGTGCACTTCCTCCCACACGACTCACTGAAATACCCACATCAATAGCCGGCCGGTTACCTTGGTTAAACAAATTGGTATCCAAAAAAATCTGGCCATCAGTAATAGAAATCACATTGGTCGGAATATAGGCAGACACGTCACCGGCTTGTGTTTCAATAATCGGAAGAGCCGTCAAAGAGCCTCCACCTTTTACCCGGCCTTGCAAAGACTCCGGCAAATCATTCATTTGGCGGGCCACCTCTTCCTGGTTAATGATACGTGCAGCACGCTCCAGCAAGCGGGAATGCAGATAGAAAATATCACCAGGATAAGCTTCACGGCCTGAAGGGCGACGCAAAATCAAAGAAACCTCTCGATAAGCCACCGCCTGCTTGGAAAGATCATCATAAACCACCAGTGCATGACGGCCGGTATCACGGAAATATTCACCGATAGCAGCTCCTGCAAACGGAGCATAATACTGCAATGCAGCCGGATCGCCTGCATTGGCAGCTACCACAATGGTATAGTCCATAGCCCCATGCTGACGTAATGTATTCACAATGGTAGCTACTGTAGACCCCTTCTGCCCTATAGCCACATAAATACAATATACCGGATTACCCGCCTCGTAATTAGCCCGCTGATTGATAATCGTATCAATAGCAATAGCCGTCTTACCCGTCTGACGGTCTCCAATAATCAGCTCACGCTGTCCTCTTCCGATAGGAATCATTGCATCGACCGCCTTCAGTCCAGTCTGCAGCGGCTGATTGACCGGCTGACGAAAAATCACTCCGGGAGCTTTCCGTTCTAAAGGCATATCGCACAGCTCTCCCCCAATCAAACCTTTACCATCGAGCGGAGTCCCCAGAGGGTCTATGACACGTCCCAGCATACTCTCACCTACACGGATAGAAGCGATACGCTTAGTACGTTTCACCGTAAATCCTTCCTTGATTTTATCAGTAGGACCCAGTAAAACAGCCCCCACGTTATCTTCTTCCAGATTCATCACAATGGCTTTGACCCCATTATCGAACTCCAGCAATTCATTGGCTTCAGCATTCCGAAGGCCATAAATACGGGCCACACCGTCGCTTACCTGAAGCACCGTACCTATCTCGTCAAGCTGTACTCGTGTATCTATACCCTCCAGCTGCTTCAGCAGAATATCCGATACCTCACTAACCTTTATATCTCCTGATAACATATTACTTAATTTATGAATTTTGATTTTAAATACCCATATCTAAAATCCATTACACAATTCTCCGGTTCTTGTCTATAAACTGCTCTTTCACCCGTTTCAGCTGAGTAGAAATGCTGGCATCCAACCGGAAGTCATTGACATCAAACACAAAACCGCCTCCTATAGCAGGATCTACTTCAGTATACAGTTCCATGTGTGCATGTAGCAAAGACGAAGCACTATGCTGGATACGCTCCTCTACCTGCTTGCTGACAGGTACCGCTGTGGTAAGTCTGGCCACACCGATATGCTGACTTTTCCGATAAAGATGCAGAAAACAGAGACAGATATATCGAAGTATTCCCTCTCTGCCATTCTTCAGCACCAAAGCCATAAAACGGCTGAACTCTCGCGATGGAGATTCTGCCCCCAAAGCCGCCGTGCAAATCAGCCGAAACTTATCCTCATGCGGCAAAATGGGATTCTCTAATGCCTGAAGCAAATCCGGATGAGTCCGGAAACTGCGTTCCAGCATTTTTATGGCCTCGTACAGGCTCTCTTCCACCTGCATATCCTTGGCATAACGCATCAGCGCTTTGGCATAGCGCATCGAAACTATTCCTATATCCATCTCTTTTACAAATCTTTATTTTTTATTTCTAGAGGCAGCCAAAACCTCATCGAGCATACGGTCTATCATATCCATCTGTTCCTGTTCTTTGGAAAGATTCTTCCGAATGACCTTTTCAGCAATGTCCACCGAAAGTACAGCTACCTGACGGCGGATATCACGGATGGCCTCCTCTTTCTCTTGCTGTATCAATCGTCTAGCTTCAGCCAGTTCCTTTTGGGCAGCCACTTCAGCCTGCTTGCGCGCTTCCACAATCATTTTGTCTCGCTCGTGCATTGCTTCACGAAGAATCCTACCCTGCTCCTGATTGGCCTCAGCCACCAGCTGTTCGCCTTCCTTTTTGAGACGAGCCAGCTGTTCGTTGGCCTCACGAGCCACCGCCATGGACTGGTCAATATAAGTCTTGCGCCCCTCCACCATCTGCGTGATGACTGGAAAACCATATTTGGCCAGTACCACGAAAACAATTCCGAAGGACAGAAGCATCCAGAACAACAGACCACTATCGGGGATTAATAATGACATACTTTACTCGTTAAAAATTAATTATAAAAAGAACACTAACAGACATACCACTACGGCCAACAAGGCAACGCCTTCAATCAGGGCAGCAGCAATAATCATGTTCATACGGATGTCTCCCGAAGCTTCCGGCTGACGGGCAATTGCTTCCATAGCAGAAGAACCAATTTTACCGATACCTAATCCAGCACCGATTACAGCAATACCGGCACCAATAGCCGCACCCAGTTTACTTACTCCCACACCTGCTGCTGCAGCTTGCATGAATACTGATAACAACATAATTTCAAATTTTAAAGTTTATAATTTTCTATATCTATCATGGGCTACACAACACTTAACCTGCTGCGTAAGCTCTGACTCTTCAATTCTTGCTTTTCTCTTTATCTATAGCCAATTTGCGTACAGCCTGCTTTTCTTTTTCAGGTTCTTCTTGTGCCAAGCCAATAAACACGGCCGAAAGCATCGTAAATACATAAGCCTGAATAAAAGCGACCAGCAATTCCAAGGCATTCATGAAAATATTAAAAAGTACCGAAGCTACCGTGAGTGATCCGTTCAGAACCGGTCCCATACTGGCCGATATAAAGATCAGACAGGTCAATACCAGCATCGCCATGTGTCCGGCCAGCATGTTGGCAAACAAACGGATCATCAAGGCAAACGGTTTGGTAAACACTCCGAAAAACTCAATCAACGGCATCATGGGGAATGGCACTTTCAGCCACCAGGGCACATCCGGCCAGAAAATATCTTTCCAATAGGTTTTGGTACCAAAGAAATTAACAGCCACAAACGTACAGAGAGCCAGCACAAACGTCACAGCAATATTGCCCGTTACATTAGCCCCTCCAGGAAAGAAAGGCACCAGCCCCATCAGATTATTGATGAAAATAAAAAAGAATGCCGTTAACAGATAGGGTGAAAACTTACGGTAATTAGGGCCTACACAACTTTTGATTACATCATCATTGACCATCATGATAAACATCTCCATAAAACCGATAAACCCACCGGGAGCCTTACTGCCCTGCGGATGCCGGTGATACCAACGCGCCACACTCAGCACAATCACCACCAGCAATACACTGTTGAACAATAAAGCAAACACCACTTTAGTGATGGAAAAATCCCATGGACGCACCTCACGGCCCTCTGCATCATACTCCACCAGTTTCCCTTCATAGCGGCTTCCTTCGGGAGCTATATGAAGTCCCTCATAACTTCCCCCGTTTTCAGCCAGCCTGGCTGAAGAAAAACAGTGCCAACCGGTATCCGGACTATAGACAATCACCGGCAAAGGAACCGTAATATGAGCCTTACCCCATGTGGTAATATGCCACTCATATGCATCTCCGATATGCCCGAATACGATTTCCTTTACATTGACCGTATCTTCGGCATGCAGGGCCGGAGAAACCAGCGCCAACAGCATCCACAACCATATTTTGAACAATCGTTTCATATTTTTTTTCTTTTGTGGTTCAATTCAAACATAAAGAAGAACCAGGAATCATGTATCAGATAAATGAAGTAATGGATGATAAACGTCATCATAAAAGCACGGACTTCCGTACGGACTGCCAGACAATATACCCCCAATACCATTATGGAAAACAACATGCGCACCACTCGTATCAGCAGATATATCTGCAGCAAATGCCTGGGCGAACGAGCGCGACACATTTCCACCATGCGAATAGTAAAGATTCCACCTGTCCAGAAAAACAACGGTATGATAGGATAAGCACTAAAATAACAGTGAGGAAAGAAGCAGTAAAAAGCTACCCCTCCGACTACACCTACCATCAAGGTCAGGAAAAAAGTCTGTAACAGATAATTTCGTTGGGTTATACTCATTGTTTTCTCCATTTAAATTCAGCAGCCACCAGAAGTTCTGCCAGCAGTCATTCCACGCAAACAGAAATCTTATTGTAGCTCATTTCCATAAAACCACTCTTCACTTCTATTTGATGCTCTTCGCCTGCCGCCGTCACATAGGTCACCACACCAGCCTGTAGCGAAGATACAATGGGGGCGTGCTGATTCAAAATCGTGAAGGCTCCCATCGTTCCAGGCAATGTAACCTGCTGTACTTCGCCGCAGAACAGCTCTTTCTCGGGCGAAACCACTGTCAAATGCAAAACTTTCATTTTCTGATTTATTAATTTCAGCACCGATCGTCGGCACCGATTATTCCACTCGTTGATTATTTCATCTCCTTGGCCTGTTCCAAGAGCTTTTTACCCTTTTCAATAGCCTCCTCTATGGTTCCTACATTCAGGAATGCCGGTTCCGGCAAATCATCCACTTCCCCATCCAGAATCATTTTAAAACCCTTGATGGTATCTTCAATCGCTACCATAGTACCGGGAACCCCCGTGAACTGTTCTGCCACGGCAAACGGCTGAGAAAGGAATCGCTGCACCCTCCGTGCGCGGTTCACCAGCGTACGGTCGGCTTCAGACAATTCTTCCATACCCAAGATAGAAATAATATCCTGCAACTCCTTGTTGCGCTGCAAAATCTGTTTTACCCGTTGCGCCACCTGATAATGCTCTTCCCCTACAATATGAGGATCCAGGATACGCGATGTGGACTCCAAAGGATCTACAGCCGGATAAATACCCAGCTCTGTAATCTTACGGCTCAGTACCGTGGTAGCATCCAAGTGTGTAAATGTAGTGGCCGGTGCCGGGTCGGTCAAGTCATCAGCAGGTACATATACAGCCTGCACAGAGGTAATGGACCCGTTGCGGGTAGAAGTAATACGTTCCTGCATCGACCCCATTTCAGTGGCCAGCGTAGGCTGATAACCCACAGCTGAAGGCATACGGCCCAACAAAGCCGAAACCTCCGAACCAGCCTGTGTAAAACGGAATATATTATCTATAAAAAACAGAATATCACGCGGACCATCTGATTCGGCCCCCATATCACGGAAAGATTCAGCCACGGTCAGACCAGACAGAGCTACGGACTGACGTGCTCCAGGAGGTTCATTCATCTGACCGAAAATCAAAGCCACCTGCGATTTTGCCACTTCATTATAATCTATTTTCGACAAATCCCAATTGCCTTCCAGCATGCTCTTCTTAAACTCTTCACCGTAGCGAATCACTCCAGACTCAATCATCTCACGCAACAGGTCATTACCTTCACGCGTACGTTCACCGACTCCGGCAAAAACCGAAAAGCCATGCTGTTTTTTCGCAATGTTATTGATAAGTTCCTGAATCAAAACAGTCTTTCCCACACCGGCACCACCAAACAAGCCAATCTTACCTCCCTTACTGTAAGGTTCCAGCAAATCAATGACCTTGATACCCGTATATAAAACCTCCTGAACCGTGGTCAAATCTTCGAACTTGGGCGGATCGCGGTGAATCGGGTAAGCCCCTGTACGATCCAGTTCTTTCATACCATCAATGGAGTCACCCACTACATTCAGCACTCTACCTTTGATTTGTTCTCCCACTGGCATGGTGATAGGGCCTCCCAACAAATGCACCTTCATTCCACGCTGTAATCCATCCGTGCTGTCCATAGCTACCGTACGCACGGTATTTTCACCAATGTGCTGCTGCACCTCTACAATCAGGCGCTTGCCATTGGCCCGTTTAATTTCCAACGCATCGTGAATACTAGGCAACATCTGTCCGGCATCCATACCTTCAAAATAAACGTCCACTACAGGTCCTATTACCTGAGAAATATGTCCGACAATCTGTGACATAAGCAATCTTTTTAGTTCAGTTCTTCATTCATTATCAATATCTAGCCATCGCTATCTATTCTTTTTTGTTCAGTCTTCGATAGTTACTTAAACAACTACGCAAATGTAAAAATAAAAACCCTCACGTTGTACCCTCTGATAGCATTTTTTGTACTAAAAACGCGTTTTTGAACGATTAATCCAACAATCAGAACAATTTGTCGCATCATAGATAACATTGCTTAACATTTGATAAACAACATACACGATTGGCATCAATATCATATAACAAAAATCAGTCCGAATAGTTCACATTTAAAAAGAAAGACATATATTTGTAGCCTATATTACTTACTGATTAATGAGGTGATAATTATGAGACTTAACCGAATACTACCCCTATTCTTAATTTCTTGCTTGATAAGCAGTTGCGATATAATAGACTATCATCCGTACGATGTACTTATCAGTGGAGAAACCGATGTCAATGCCCATAATATCGAAAAGATAGAAAAAAACTGTCGTGAAAAGACCACCATCCGCTTTGTGACCATGGGCGATTCTCAACGATGGTATGATGAAACCGAAGACTTTGTCAAGCACCTGAATCAAAGAGATGACATTGACTTTGTGATACACGGAGGAGATATCAGCGATTTTGGGCTGACAGATGAATTTCTTTGGCAAAGAGATATTATGAACAAGCTGAAAGTACCCTATGTGGTCATCATCGGCAATCACGACTACCTTGGTACTGGCGAAGAAAGCTACCGTGCTGTTTTTGGAGAAACCAATTTCAGTTTCATTGCCGGACGTATTAAGTTTATCTGCATGGACACCAATGCTTTGGAGAATGATTACTCCAAACCCATACCCGACTTCACCTTTCTGGAAAACGAAAAGAAATCCAGAAAAGACGAATTTGACAAAACGGTTGTATCCATGCATGTGCGCCCCTATGCAGATGAATTCAACAACAATGTGGCTCATGTATTCCAACATTATGTGACCCAGTTTCCCCATTTGCAATTCTGCACAGCCGCTCATGAGCATCGTGCCAAGCAGCTGGATCTGTTTGAAGACGGAGTGATGTATTATGTAAGCGACTGCATGAAAAACCGCAGTTATTATGTTTTTACCATTACGCCCAACGATTACAGCTGGGAATTAGTACATTATTAAAGTCCTGTCAATCTATATGAAACTACTGATTATTATCATGCTTCTCATAGGGTACCCCCATGCCACAAAAGCACATGGGAAAGAACCTGCTTCTACCTACACTCAAGACACCATCTATCAGGATACCGTCTATATCATCAAGCACGATACGGTATGGGTGGAAAAACTAAAGGACACCATCCGTAGCTCACATATTAAACCCGGACGGTACGACCGGCGTGTGCACCGTTATCGCCGACACTGGCAAGCACTGATTCCGACCCACAGCAAACTCCAGTTTGCCGGCAACATGGGACTACTGTCCATCGGCCCCGGTTGGAATTACGGCAAGCGTGACCAATGGGAAACCGACCTGCTTTTTGGATTTCTGCCTAAATATAAATCCAAGAAAAACAAGATCACCATGACTATCAAGCAGAACTTCATACCCTGGAGTCTCTATATCAAAGACGGCCCCGTATCTGTAGAACCGCTGAGTTGCGGCATGTATTTCAATACCGTATTCGGTGACGAATTCTGGTCACAAGAGCCCGACCGTTTTCCTAAAGGATACTACGGCTTTTCATCCAGAGTACGGATTCATGTATTTTTAGGCCAACGGCTCACTTTCGACATACCTCCCCGGTATCGTAGAACAGCCCGACAGATTACTTTCTTCTATGAATTAAGCACTTGCGACCTTTATCTGATCAGTGCCTTTACCAACAGTTATCTGAAGCCCAAAGATTATCTCGCTTTGTCATTCGGACTTAAGATGCACTTTTTATAATTATAAAACAACATACCTCATATGATTTTTACAGCAGGCAACATTTTGTTGATTGGTTCTATTCTGCATCAGTTTTTGCCATTCTGAAATCACAGAAAATGAATCTCAAAAATAACCTGCGGCCTATGTTGGAGCTGGAAAGCGGAAGTAATGACCCTATGGCCTTCATGCTTACCATCGTACTTATCCAGCTTATCACCTCCACAGGCATGGGAGCAGGAGAAATTGTAGTCAACTTTCTGATACAGTTTATTGTAGGTGCAGCCGCTGGATATACTTTGGGTCGGCTGGCCATTCTGATGCTTAACCGTCTTAATATAGACAATCAAGCCCTATACCCCATCCTGCTGCTCTCCTTTGTATTCTTTACCTTCAGCATCACAGACTTGCTGAAGGGCAACGGATATCTGGCCGTCTATATTGCCGGCATGATGGTAGGAAATGCCAAGATTATGTACCGCAAAGAAATCTATACCTTTATGGATGGGCTGACCTGGCTGTTTCAGATCATCATGTTCCTCTGTCTGGGCCTTTTGGTCAATCCACACGAAATGCTGCAGGTGGCTTGCGTAGCTACTCTGATAGGCTTATTTATGATTGTAGTAGGACGTCCGTTCAGTGTGTGGCTCTGCTTGTTGCCCTTCGGAAAGCGCATCAGCATGACCTCCCGTCACTTTATATCCTGGGTAGGGCTTCGGGGAGCCGTACCCATCATTTTTGCCACCTACCCGGTTGTTGCAGGCGTACCCGGAGCTGACGACATCTTCAACATCGTATTCTTCATCACCATTGTATCTCTGCTGGTACAAGGTACCACCGTATCCAGAGTGGCCCGGGTACTAGGTCTGTCACTTCCCATGGAAAAGACAGGGAACGACTTTGGTGTGGAGCTACCCGAAGAAATCGGTTCCGACCTGCATGAAATCACGGTTACTGCCCAAATACTGGAGCGCGGCAATACGCTGAAAGAGCTGAATCTTCCACCAGGCACCCTGGTTATGATTGTAAAAAGAGGTGACCAGTTCCTCATCCCCAACGGTACCCTTCAACTAGACATCAACGATAAGTTGCTTATCATAACAGAAAAAAAGAATGAAATAAGTGCCGGTCAGCAGCCACAGACCAGACAGAATTCTCCATCAGAAACCTGATTAGGGCGATGATTTTATAGGATACTCTAACGGAAGATACATCAAAATTCTCAATTTTTGCAGCCATCGTTTGGTTAGAAAGCCTAGAACCCCTATATTTGCGCAGATTTAACGAAAGTGTGCAAATTCACTATGGAACAAAAAAAGCTGTTCATTGAATACATAGAACAAAGCATCATCCAGAATTGGGACCGTGATGCCCTGACCGATTACAAAGGGGCCACGTTACAATACAAGGATGTGGCTCGAAAAATAGCCAAGTTTCACCTGGTATTGGAAAATGCGGGAATTAAGCCCGGTGACAGAATCGCAGTATGCGGCCGAAACAGTGCCCATTGGGCAGTAACCTTTCTGGCCACTATTACTTATGGTGCTGTCATCGTACCGATCCTGCATGAGTTTAAGGCTGACAATATCCACAACATTGTAAACCACTCCGAAGCCAAACTTCTTTTTGCGGGCGACCGCATATGGGAAAATCTCAACGAAGAAGCCATGCCTTACCTGATAGGTATTGTACAAATGGCAGACTTCGAACTGGTGGTCAGTCGTAACCAGCAGCTGGAAGAAGCTTTCGAACACCGGAACGTACTCTACGGCGAACGCTATCCGCGCCATTTCCGCCCGGAGCATATCCATTACCGTCACGAAGCCTCTCCCGAAGAGTTGGCAGTCATCAACTACACCTCCGGCACCACCGGCTATTCCAAAGGAGTCATGCTCCCCTATCGCAGCCTATGGTCAAACATAGCCTACTGCCATGAGATGCTTCCTGTAAAACCAGGCGACCATATTGTTTCCATGCTTCCGCTGGGACACGTCTTCGGAATGGTATACGATTTCCTATACGGATTTTCCGCAGGTGCCCATCTCTATTTCCTGACACGAATGCCGACTCCTAAGATCATTTCTCAGGCATTTGCCGAAATCAAGCCGCGCGTCATCGCCTGCGTACCGCTGATTGTAGAAAAAATCATCAAGAAAAATATACTTCCGCTCATCGATAACCGCATCGGCAAACTACTGCTGCGCATGCCGATTATCAACGAACGCATCAAAGCCGATGCCCGAAAAAAAGCCATGGAAATCTTTGGAGGCAATTTTGATGAAATCATCATAGGAGGGGCTCCCTTTAATGCCGATGTAGAACGATTCCTGAAAATGATAGGATTCCCCTACACCATTGCTTATGGCATGACCGAATGCGGCCCCATCATCTGCTCCAGTCGTTGGGAAACTCTTAAATTGGCATCATGCGGAAAAGCCACCAGCCGTATGGAAGTGCGCATTGACTCACCCGATCCTAAAAATGTGGCCGGTGAAATTATATGCCGCGGAGAAAACCTCATGCTGGGATACTACAAAAACCCTGAAGCCACCTCACAAATCATTGATGTAAAAGGATGGCTACATACAGGCGACTTAGGAACCATGGATGCCGACGGATATGTAACTGTGCGTGGCCGCAGCAAAAACATGCTGCTCACCGCTAGCGGACAGAATATTTACCCAGAAGAGATAGAAAGCAAACTCAACAACATGCCCTATGTAGCAGAATCGCTCATTGTACTGCAGAAAGAAAAACTGGTAGCCCTCATATATCCTGATTTCGACGATGCCTTTGCCCATGGCCTGCAACAGTCTGACATCGAGAAAGTAATGGAAACCAACCGCACAGAGCTGAATCAGCAACTGCCGGCTTATTGCCAGATTACCAAAATAAAGATACACTTTGAAGAGTTTGAAAAAACAGCTAAGAAAAGCATCAAGCGGTTTATGTATCAAGAAGCAAAAGGCTGACAGCCAGCCATTAATCATGAAACTTAATTAACATCTTTAAATAAATAGATTATGAAAGCATTTGTATTTCCGGGACAGGGTGCCCAGTTCGTAGGTATGGGTAAAGACCTCTACGACAACTCCCCTCTAGCTAAAGAATTATTTGAAAAAGCCAACGATATCTTGGGATATCGCATCACAGATATCATGTTCAACGGAACAGATGAAGATCTGCGCCAGACAAAAGTGACTCAACCTGCCGTATTCCTGCATTCAGTTATTTCGGCTCTCTGCATGGGTGATAATTTCCAGCCTGAGATGACTGCCGGTCACTCATTGGGTGAATTCTCAGCTCTGGTAGCAGCAGGTGCACTGAGTTTTGAAGACGGTTTGAAACTGGTATATGCCCGTGCTATGGCTATGCAGAAAGCCTGCGAAGCGCAACCCTCTACCATGGCTGCCATCATTGCCCTGCCGGATGAAAAAGTTGAAGAAATCTGTGCACAAATCAGTGCAGAAGGTGAAGTATGCGTAGCTGCTAATTTCAACTGCCCGGGACAGATTGTTATCTCCGGCTCTATCGAAGGTATTAACAAAGCCTGCGAACTGATGAAAGCAGCCGGTGCCAAGCGTGCATTGCCGCTGAAAGTAGGTGGTGCATTCCACTCTCCGCTGATGGATCCGGCTAAAGTAGAACTGGAAGCAGCCATCAATGCTACAGATTTCCATACTCCGAAATGCCCTATCTACCAGAATGTAGATGCACTGCCTCACACAGATCCTGCTGAAATCAAGAAGAACCTGGTAGCTCAGCTCACAGCTTCAGTTCGCTGGACTCAAACTGTAAAGAACATGATTGCCGATGGCGCTACTGATTTCACAGAATGTGGTCCGGGTGCTGTGCTCCAAGGGTTAATCAAGAAAATTGATAAGGAAGCTGTAGCTCACGGCATCTAATACAACTTGATTATGGGTATTTTTGATGCCCTTATGGGCAACGCCTCAGAGGCTGATCTGAACGCCCTCCAGGCAGAATACAGTGAACTATTATGCGATGATGAACGCATCGAAAAAGCCTATAAGCTGATTCGGGACAAATGGATTTTCACCAACAAGCGGCTCATCATTCAGGACACACAAGGTGTTACCGGTAAAAAAAGGGAATATATGTCCATCCCCTACCGCTCTATAGAACGTTTTTCCATAGAGACAGCCGGCACATTTGATATGGATGCCGAACTGAAGCTTTGGATCAGAGGCTTAGATGGCTATATTGAACAAAACTTTGGCCGCGGGTCCAACATCCGTGAAGTACAACGAGTGTTGGCACACTATGTACTATAACAGACTGTATCTTATCAGTACAGCATATCATGGCGCAAACCAGTTGAATTGATTCAGGCCGGTTTGCGCCATCTTTTTTTGATGAGGGATATCTGGAAGTTGCTTCTGCTTTCCGAAAATAAGTGCTATCTTTGCGTCCGTTATGAAAAAAAGTGTTTTATATAAAGCCAATCTTAATAAAATAAACTACATCTTGTTCCTCACTTGGACAACGCGTGGTCCTAACAGACTGTTCATGTTTTCTTAAGTGGCAGATACTGGCATGTCCGCACATCCAGCAGGATGCCAGAAAGAGCCTGCTTCCCAATATTTTTTCTTTTAAAAAACGACAGCATCTACGGCTGCAGTCCGATGTATATCCTTTGACCAACCCGTTAAAGGACCAGCTGTCATATCATTCATTTTTACCATTATAAACAAAAGCCATTTATGGAATATAAACAACATATCAAATCATTAGTATTATTGGGATTACCTATCATTATCGGTCAGCTGGGAAATATTATAACCGGACTGGCAGACACCGTAATGGTGGGGCAACACAGCACAGACGAACTGGCAGCAGCTTCATTTGTCAATAATGTAATTAATGCCTTTATCATTTTAGGCACTGGATTCTCATTCAACTATACCCCCATTATCGGTGAACACATCGCTATCAACAAACGGATTGCTATCGGCGGCTGGCTGAAAAACAGTTTGATGGCCAATACCACAACCACTGCTCTGATTACCCTGGTACTGTTTCTTATCTACCTCAATGTGGATTACCTGGGCCAGCCAGAGGAGCTCATGCCTCTCATCCGGCCCTATTATCTTATATTGATGTGCTCCGTGCTTTTTGTCATGTTATCCAACACTTTCCGGCAATTTGTAGAAGGTATCATGGATGCTTCCGTTTCGATGTGGGTACTCACCTTTATCAATGCAATCAATATTGCAGGCAACTATATTCTTATCTACGGGAAGTGCGGATTTCCGGAACTCGGCCTCTTGGGGGCAGGCATCAGCACATTACTTTCCCGCATCATTATGTTGCTTCTCTTCATAGCTGTATTTGCACAACAGAAGAAATACAAGCCGTTTAGAAAAGGTTTTCTGGTTACCCCCTTTAGAAAGTCCTATTGGAAAAGACTCAACCTGATTGGATGGCCCATTGCCTTTCAGCAGGGTATCGAAGCTGCTACCTTCTGCATTACCACCATCATGATAGGATGGCTGGGAGGAATGGCACTAGCCGCCCATCAGGTAGCCATAGCCATCTCCACCGTCAGTTTTACCATCTACCTAGGTTTAGGATCGGCTGTGGCTATCCGAACCAGCATGTTTAAGGGACTTCAAGACTGGCGAAATGTGAGACGCGTTACATTGTCAGGTGTCATGTTGGCCGTATTGCTTTCTATCACGCTAAGCGGGCTGCTCTATCTATGCTGCGACACCATTGGAAGTTATTTTACAGATGATGAGGCCGTACTGCAGATAGTATCGGTTCTGCTCCCCATATTGATCGCCTATCAGTTTGGAGACAGCATCCAGATTGTTCTAGCCAATGCCCTGAGAGGACTCAGCGACGTAACCTCCATTATGATCATCTCACTTGTAGCCTATTTCATTATAGCTATACCAGCCGGATACAGCATAGCATTCTTCCTGGATGAGGGGATAGCAGGTATTTGGCTGTCTTACCCCATAGGTTTTACCTGTGCCGTACTCCTGCTAGGCTTTAGAGCTTATCGAGTGATGAAACGCTAGCATCCTGTTACACATCAAGAACCTGGTATTTCTGCAGAATTTATTCACCGGCCATACCGGAGCATGTTATGCGGTAGTGAAAGATATTGTACTTCACTACAGCATAACATACTCCGATATTTTTTCTCCTGTCAGCAGATGAAGCGACACACGGCCTTTTTCATAAACTGCAAACGTGGGCGGATTGCCACCTTTAGGGAAAGTAGGCGACCCGGTATTGACCATAAGCGGACGTCCTTCAGATGGGGGCGTGATGTGCTGCAGATGGGTATGACCATAGAAAAAAGCATCCATGCCCAGCACTGGCAAATGATCCTCGCTGTATACATGGCCATGTGTCAGAAAAAGGCGACGACCTTCGTCAACCAACAGTACATAATCAGAAAGAATAGGAAAATGCAGCAGCATCTGATCCACTTCCGAATCGCAGTTTCCGCGCAAAGCCACAATCCGGTTGGCCATGGCATTAAGCAAAGCAGCCACTCCTTGAGGATCAAGCCCCTCAGGAAGTCCATTTCGCGGTCCGTAGTTCAGGATATCCCCCATCAGACACAGCATATCGCAGTGTTCGCGCTGATAAAACTCCAAGACTTTCTTTAATGCGGGTAAGGACCCATGAATATCAGATACAATCAAGTATTTCATACGTTATTATATTTTACTAAATAATTCTATTCAAATCATTATCCATATCGGTTATTGGTGCACTGGCATATAACCTCATCATCAAAGCGTGCAAATGAATCCGATGTTCAAAACAGTCTTATCGAATATTTCACTTTAATACATGCTAAGTTTTATTCGTAAAGATAGCTATTTCATACAGATTTAGCCTGATTTACCTGAAAAAAAATCTCCATGGATTCAGCATTCTGTTTCCATGGAGAAAATTTCATAATTTACCTTTCCCATTTCCCCATTAACCTACTGATTATCATAGTAAAAGAAGTGACTTTCAAAGAGGTGAAAGAACTGCAGTGGAAAGGCTTCAAGCCTACATCGATCGCCAAGAAGTTGGGAATATCAAGGCAGACGGCCACAAAATACAACAAGATGGATTCGCTGCCGAAAAGGAACAGCAAATTGAGAAATGAGTACTATCAATATGATGCGAAAGGAAGGGACTTGGATAAACTGTCTCAGAAGATTTTTGACAGTTCTTGGAATTGGTCCAAAGTATTCCTATTAAAGTTTCTTTCTTATATTACTATGTACGCGCGTGTGTGAGGATAAAAGCAGCATGCATTTTTGCATTTTTCATTATGAATTTATTATTTTCCCATTTTAAGAAACCTCCTAGATGGAATCTTACATCATATGATAGGTTGATAAAGAAAGACAATCAGCCATACAATATATCAATCATTTCAGCAGCCAATTGTTTATCAGAGAATCTTCCGCCTGCAGTCTTTGATAAGCTTTCCAAAGTTCTTCATAGGTATATTTCATA